>Ga0075886_117_pt1 | contig 31156 bp, 33 predicted proteins | sample RifGroA1_FD_68309 | JGI IMG/M metagenome (GOLD analysis project Ga0075886, IMG submission 68309) | Parcubacteria (Nomurabacteria) bacterium GW2011_GWA1_46_11 | reverse complement strand
CTTCAGAGCAGGTGGTGTAGGGGTAGCTGGTACCCACTCTCTCGGCAGACATTTTGGCGGCGGCGGCGAGGGTGGCGTCTAAGAGGTTACAACGGTTGGGGGTGCGGCCGTCGTTGATGGCCATGGCCGTGAGGGCCTGCTGGACTTGGGGGATGTAGGAATCAAAGTAGCGCTGAATCCAGTTCCAAGGGCCGGTGGCGATGGAAGGGGAGGCGTTGAGACAAGAGATGTCGGGAGTACAGCCAGGACCGACGCCGGAGGCGGTCAGACTTTCCGGCCAGAGGCCGGAGGAGTTGAGCTTGCCTTCATTGTAGAAAATGGCGATGAGCAGGCGATAGATGTAGTCTTACGTCCTAAGCAGTGGGAGGACTATATAGGCCAAGAACAGGTAAAAAAGAACCTGAGAGTTATTATTGATGCTGCTAAAATGCGCGGGGAAGCCGTTGACCACCTCCTTTTGTACGGGCAGGCGGGTTTGGGGAAAACCACCTTGGCAAGATTAATCGCCAAGGAGTTAGGAGGAACCATCAAAACCACCTCCGGTCCTGCTATAGAGAAAGTGGGAGATCTAGCGGCTATACTTTCAAACCTCGAAGAGGGAGAGATTCTCTTTATCGACGAGGCCCATCGTCTCAACAAAATGATCGAAGAGGTTCTCTACCCCGCCATGGAATCTCGCAAACTCCACATCGTTATCGGAAAAGGTACTGGAGCGAGAACCATCTCTCTGGATCTTCCTCCATTTACCCTCCTTGCTGCCACAACCAGGGTGAACCTCCTATCCGCTCCCCTGCGTTCTCGCTTTGGAGCCACCTTCAAGCTTGAATATTACAGCGAAGAAAACATTAAAGAAATTATCGAAAGATCAGCCAAGATTTTGGGAATGGACGTAACAGAGGAAGGCGCTAGGATTTTAGCTAAAGCTTCTCGCTATACACCAAGAGTAGCCAACAGGATTTTGCGTCGCGCCCGCGACTACATGGAAGTGCATGAAGAAAAGAAAATAGATGAAACCGTTGCCAAAGAAGTATTGGATTTTCTTGATATAGACTCCCTGGGACTAGAATCGCACGATAGGAACCTTCTGAGAGCGATGGTTGAGAAATTCGGAGGAGGACCAGTAGGCATAAAAACCTTAGCAGCCGTACTCAATGAAGACGGCCCAACCCTAGAGGAAGTTTACGAACCATACCTCATGAAGTTAGGGTTCATTAAACGCACTCCCACCGGGCGAGTTATTGGCGAAAGTGCTAGAAAGCACCTAGGGCTTCCGCCGGACAAGTTAGTTTAATGATTTTTATAAAGGAACTTTTACCCAATCCCTCGGGAGACGATACCCAAAATGAGTGGATTAGGCTGATCAACACTGGCGAATCAGACTTTATTCCAAGTGGATTAAGCTTAATTGATGCCGGGGGTAAAACATTCAGCTTGAATAGCATTAGTGCTATATCTCCAGGAGAAACCATAGAACTCAAAAGGACCCTAACAGGCATTGCCCTTAACAACGACGGGGATATAGTATCGTTAAAAAACCAACAAGGAGAAACCTTAGATCAACTAAGCTATGCCTCGGGCGTAGTCGAAGGGGAGATCGTAACGGCAGAGAGCTTTATAGAAGAACCGCCATCCAGAGACTCACTAGGAGCAAGCGCCCTGGGTTTCGGGAGAATAGACTACCAACCAACCCTTATGCCTATATTAGTTGGCATATTGATTGCCATAGTGTCCGGAGCAATAGTGTGGTTTATGGTCAAAAGAGATAACCTATGAAGATAAAAACCAAAAACGCAAAAGAAACCAGGGCCTTCGCTCAAAAGTTAGCTAAGGACTTTGTGGAAAAAAGAGGGCCGCTCATCCTAGCTCTTTCTGGAGATTTGGGAACTGGCAAGACTACCTTCACCCAATCGTTTGCTAAGGCGTTAGGCGTGAAAAAAAGAATTCTGAGTCCAACCTTTTTGATAATGAAGCGTTTTCCGCTCAAGATGAGCAACTTTCAAAACCTATACCACCTAGACGCTTATAGAATAAAAGCCCCCGACCTTAAAAAGTTGAATGTAGAAGATGTGTTCAAAGGTCAGAATATTGTTTTAATCGAATGGGCTGATAGAGTGAAGGAGATTTTGCCAAAGGGTACAATTTGGATAAGGTTTGAGCATGGTAAAGGAGAAAACGAAAGACAGATTACTATTAATTGACGCAAACTCCCTGATCCACAGGGCGTATCACGCACTTCCTCCCCTCACGGGCCCCCAGGGACAACCCACGGGAGCCCTCTATGGGTTAGCCAGCGTTCTTATAAAACTCTTTAAAGAAGAGACTCCTCGCTATGCAGTAGCGGCCTTTGATCGCAAAGAACCCACATTCAGGAAAAAGCAGTACGATGCGTACAAAGGTACTCGCCAACCCACCCCGGATGATCTGATTGCTCAACTCAAGGAAGCCCCCCAACTCCTTAAGTGTTTTGGGGTATATCCGATAGACGCTCTGGGTTATGAGGCAGATGATCTGATGGCTACCCTAGCTACTAAATTTGCCAGTTCGAAAGTTGAGGTGGAAATTATGTCCGGAGACCTGGATATTCTCCAGGTGGTTGAAGATGGCAGGGTCTTTGCCCAAATTCCCCAAAAGGGAATAACCGAGACAGCAATATACAAAGAGAAGGAAGTGAAAGAGCGTTTTGGCATTACCCCATCAGCTCTGGCCGATTACAAAGGCCTAGTTGGAGATACCTCCGACAATATCCCTGGAGTCAACGGGATTGGTCCCAAAAGCGCGGTAGAGCTTCTTGATGAATTTAAGACCGTAGAGGGTGTATATAAGAACCTGGAAAAGATAAAAGCGAGCAAACCTACGTTGGGAGAAAAACTTGAAGCGGGCAAAGAAAGTGCTCTCATGTCCAAAGAGCTTGCCGTGCTTATTAAGGACGTTCCTACTCCGAACGATTTAGGAACTTTTGAAGTTGGCGATCCACTAAAAAGCCCAGCAGTTTGGAAATGTTTGGAAGAATTAGGCTTCAAGACTTTGCTCAAGAGAGTGGAGGATGCCAAACAAGAAGCTAACAGACTCTTTTGACGGTATAATATAACCGATGAGCTTGGGGAAAAAGCCAAACAGACTCTTATATAATTTGCGCATACCGGAGATGCGCCATCTCTATATCGTTCCGTGCGTGATCCTAGTCCTTTCGGGAATGAATTTTCTAGCAATGGGGGTGGGCATTTGGTTTTGGATATCCTCTGGGGTGCTTCTTGTTCTGGGTGGTGTGTGGATGTGGCACGAGTATAAAAACACTCTTCGAGGATACGGAGAAAAAGTTTCGTACGGCCGTCTTGAGAGTATAGTAACCAACCTGGAAGATGCGGTGATCGCCTACAACAACGATTTTAGGGTGCTGATCTTTAACGCCGCGGCAGAAAAAATCTTTGGCTTGTCTAAAGTTCAGATCCTGGGACAAGTGATGGGCCCAGAGAAAGCTAGCGAAAAGGGATATCAAACCCTCATCCAAACCCTCTTTCCTTCTCTGGCGCCCGTGGTGGTAGGGAAAAGCGAACCAAATAAATATCCGCAGGTAGTAGATATATCCTTTGATAATCCAACCAGGGAGTTTAGGGTTTCAACCGATCGTATTCTGGATAAAGATAATCACCTCCTAGGCTTTGTGAAGGTGGTGCAGGACCACACTAGGGAAACGGAGCTTATACGCTCGAAGTCAGACTTTGTGTCCGTAGCAGCTCATCAGTTGCGTACCCCCCTGACAGCTATTAACTGGACTCTAGAGGGGCTTAGCAAAAACCAGGCGCTTACGGAAGAGGATAGGTCCTTAGCAAAAAACGGCCTACAGGCAACCGCCAATCTTCTCAAGACCGTAAATGACCTACTGGACACAGCAGAAATTGAAGGAGGTCGCTTCGGATACAACTACGAGGAAATAGATCTGGTTAAGTTTGCGGAAGAAGTGCTAACGAATGCCCAGATGGTAGCTAAGGAATACGGATTGCAGGTTTTTTTCGATAAGGGGGGATTCAATGAACTCAAGCTGTTGGCAGACAAGAACAAGCTAGGAATGGCCCTTTCTAACCTAGTGGATAACGCCATGAAATATAACTCCAAAGGAGGCTCGGTTACCGTACGTCTCAAGCAGATGCCTCAACAGCCATACGTCCAGGTGAGCGTACAAGACACGGGGATAGGCGTTCTCCCCGCAGACATAGATAGGCTCTTCACCAAATTTTATCGCGCCCCTAACGCCCGAAAAGTGAAGGCGGATGGAACAGGATTAGGGCTCTACATTGTGCGCAACATCATTCGTCAGCACGGAGGAGAAGTGGGCGTTGAGTCAACACTAGGGAGAGGCACCACCTTCTTCTTTACTTTGCCTACTGATCCAACCCTTATTCCCAAGGCCGAAGGTTCAGTTGGGACATAAGGGTGCCAGAACTCCCAGAAGTCCAAACTATAGTCTCTGATCTCAACCGTAAAATAAAAGGGCAAAAGATTGTTGGATTTTGGACAGATTGGCCAAAGCTTGTAAAACTCCCAAACCCATCGGATTTCAAGAAAAAAATAAAGGGATTGCGAATAGAAAAGGTGGAGCGCATCGGGAAAAACATAGTATTTTTCTTGAGCAACAATAAGGCATTACTTATCCACCAAAAGATGACCGGGCACCTTATGGTTGGCAAGTGGCGCATTCATAAAGGTAAAGTAGAGACCACGGAGAATGGTCCATTTAAAGAAAGAGTAAATAAATATATCCACGCTCTTTTCTCCCTTGAGAGTGGGAAGATGATAGCGCTCTCCGATATGCGTAAGTTTGCCCGCATTGCCCTCGGAGAACGGGAGAAAATTTTGAAACTCAAAGACATAACCCAACTTGGGCCGGATGCGCTTGATCCCAAACTTACATTCGGTGAGTTCTCAAGGAGAATTAAAGCACGCCATAAATCCATCAAGCTCACCCTAATGGATCCAGGGGTAGTGGCGGGGATAGGTAATATTTATGCGGACGATATTCAAGGTCCACCCCCTAAGGAAAGCGAACGCCATCAAAGAAAAAGAGCTGCGAGCGATTTTTAAATACACCAGAATAGTTCTCAAGAAGGCTGTTCGTCTGCGAGGAACCTCAGTTGGAGACTATAGAGACACTGCTGGAGAAAGGGGCATGTACGGGAAAGTTCTTCTTGCCTATAGGCGTACCGGAGAGCCATGTAAGCGGTGCGGGACTCCTATTCGCCGTACCCGGGCGGGACAGCGATCAGCCCATTTTTGCCCCCATTGTCAGAAGTTATAAACACCGTTTTCTTGGGAGTCATTTCTGGGGTACACTGTCCATATAAGTGGCCAATAAAAAGTATATTTTTGTCGTAGGAGGAGTGATGTCGGGAGTCGGCAAAGGTGTGGCCACCGCCTCCATCGGGAAGATTCTCCAGGCAAAAGGTTTTAGGATCACGGCGGTCAAGATCGATCCATACGTGAATGTAGACGCTGGCACTATGAACCCCACCGAACACGGCGAGGTTTTTGTTTTGGATGACGGTTGGGAGTGCGATCAAGACTTGGGAAACTACGAACGCTTTCTAGATAAAAACTTTACTCAAGCCAACTGCCTCACAACCGGTAGGGTATACCTTTCAGTCATTAACAAAGAAAGAGCCCTAAGTTATGGCGGAAAATGTGTAGAGGTGGTTCCCCACATACCGCTGCAGATCATCGAAGACATTGATGCGGCCGCGAAGAAAGACAAAGCAGAAATAGTTTTGGTAGAAATAGGAGGTACCGTTGGGGAGTACCAAAACATTCTCTTTCTTGAAGCCATCCGTTTTTTGAAACTGAAGCACCCCAAAGATGTTGTAACCATTCTTGTGAGCTACCTCCCACTGCGCAACAACGACAATGAGCTCAAAACCAAACCTACCCAATACGCTGTACGCACACTGAATTCAACCGGCATTCAACCGGATATGGTTTTGGCCCGCGCATCAGTTCCGTTGGATCAAAAGCGCAAGCAAAAGATTGCCCTGAACTGCAATTTGGAAGTGGAGGATGTGATTTCCGCGCCGGATGTGCGGGACGTGTATGAAATGCCCCTAATTCTAGAGAAAGCTGGTATAAGCAAGCGCATCCTTTCCAAGCTCGGTCTTAAAAGTCGCAAAAAAGATCTGAAAGAGTGGTCAGCCCTAGTGGGTAGAATAAAGAGGCTCAAAAAGACGGTAAGGATTGGGATAGTGGGAAAGTACTTTGGAACTGGGAGTTTCATCCTCTCAGATTCATACCTTTCGGTCATAGAATCTATAAAACATGCGGCCTATGAAGCAGGATACAAACCTCAAATTGATTGGGTTGATGCTGGCAATCAAGGATCCCTCAGCAAATACCACGGCGTTGTAGTCCCAGGGGGGTTTGGAGGTAGAGATATAGAAGGGAAAATTAAGGCTATCCGCTATGCCAGAGAGAAAAAGATCCCCTTCCTAGGCCTTTGCTACGGCATGCAGCTGGCGACCGTAGAGTTCGCTAGGAACGTAGCCGGGCTAAGGGGTGCCAACAGCACGGAGATAGATAAAAAGACTAAATACCCGGTAATAGACGTGATGCCCGAGCAACTAGAAAAACTCCAAGGAGCCAAATACGGGGGTACCATGAGGCTGGGAGCATATCCAGCTCTTCTTAAGGAAGGCGCTATAGCGCGCAAGGCGTATGGCACAAAAAAGATATCAGAACGCCACAGGCACAGATATGAAGTAAATCCGGAGTATATAGAGCGCCTTGAGGAAAAAGGATTGGTCTTCTCTGGCAAGTCACCAGATGGAGTATTGATGGAAATAGCGGAGCTCCCTAAGAGTAAACATCCGTTTTTCCTAGGAACTCAATTTCACCCGGAGCTCAAATCGCGCCCTCTTTCTCCCCATCCTCTATTTAGAGAATTTATCAAAGCCGCTTTAGCAAAAAAGGGTAGGTGATATAATGCGGGTATGCTAATTACGCTCTACGGTGCTGATTCCTATAGGCGCCTTAGAAAACTTAGGGAGATCGTAGATGCATATACCTCCAAACAAGGAAATCTTTCCAGAGAACGTTTTTCTCTAATAGAAAAAGAGGACCTAGAAAATCTAAAAGGATTTCTTTCCGGGCAATCAATGTTCAGCACCAAGAAGCTGGTTATCTTAGACGAGCCATTTGAATTTGAGGATACTAAAGCCTTGAAAGTAGTCCTCAAGGAGTACGTCGATTCTGTAGATACCACCATCTTGATCAACACAACCAAAAAACACCCAGCTCCGTTCAAGTTTATTGAAGAAAAGCCAAGTAAATTTGAAGAGTTTGCCCTACTTAAAGAAAAAAACTTAGTAGATTTCATTAAAAAGGAGGCGGAAAGATTGAGCATTTCCCTGGATGCCAGGGAAATCTCTTCGATAGTGGGCTCTCTTGGCTCTGACACCTGGAAAATTGTCACGGAGCTGGAACAGATAGCACTCAGGAGAGCTAAAAAGTTGGACGCAAAGCAATTTACCTCTCAGCCGGAATATTTTCCAAGCCTAAACACTCTTAAGGGGGGAAGTAACATTGGAGAAAGGTTAATAGCCCTGGAAAAGTTAATAGGAGAACGAGGCGATGACCCGGCGAGGATTTTTAACGGTCTAGCCTATCAATTAAAAAACGCCGAGGAGGCGCAGATGTATGCAGATTACGATATTGCCGTAAAGGCAGGGAAGCTAGAATACGAAGAAGTACTACTAGCCATAGCGCTAGGGCTTAGGTTTAACCCTCTAGTGTAGGAGTTTTAACCACAAGCCTTTTACTTAGGCGAGACTTTAGCCTGGAAGCCTTCCCTTTCTTGATTAAATTGGTGTGGGCAGCCTTATCTAGCTTTTTGAAAACGTTAACAAGCTTCCCGGCAGCGCCAGCCGTATCTCCAGTCTCGATGGTCTTTTTGTAGTCTTTTATGACGCTCAAAAGCTCGCGTTTCTTGCGTAGATTCAATACCTGTCTCCTCCCGCTCTCCCTAAGGGCCCTCTTGGCTGCATCTGTATTTGGCATTGGTAGCTAAGTATGTGGGTTTTGATATTTTAGGTCAAGTTTGGCGGTTCGATTCTGCCTAATCTCCACACTATTGACTTATTGAATACTTTGTGGTACACAGATACTACGTTCTTTTAAGGCTTTTTCTCGGGAATTTAGCTACTAAAATTTGGTGGTTAAGTTCCCGAGAGGAAGGTAAGTATGTTGTCCACCTATCTGGCGTTGGTAAGCGGAGTCCTGTGTGGCGCCATCGTTGTCGCCATCGTGATAAGCGGTGGTTCGATGTTGCTCGTCTCTTTGGGCTTCATGGTCTTCGTGGTTTCTATCTGCGCCGTCCTGTCTGCTCTGCAAAACATCAACGAGTCCCTACGGGACCTCCGCTCCAATGACGAGAGCGAAGCGTCCCGACAATAGGGGTTCTTCGCTTTTCTAAATGTCTCGATTCTATTCCTCCTATGTGATACAAGAACCCCTAGATATGGGGCTTTGTCGTATCTGGGAGTGCCTGAATGGCCTCCGCTGCTCCAAATATCCACTCAGACAGTTGATTCCGACTTTTACGTATAATACTATGTTATACTGTACAACAGATAAAAAATGCGCCTCGTGCTTGTTGTGAAACATTGTTTACAAAAATGAGCAAAAAAATCTCGTACGAATACATTAGAGGGCTAGTAGAAAGCAAAGGGAGCTTTGCCTTTACTAGTAATAACAGGAAAAGTGCCGCCGGGAACATTATAAACGTTAGAATTCCAACTTTCAGTATAGGAATACACGAGAGAGACCAGGATTTACTATGCTCTATCAGAGATACAATGGGTTTGGAGAATAAGGTCTATAACTATAAATCTAGCAATAAAGATGGATACAATAGAGGAGGAAGGGTACTTCTCATAGTGAGGGAGATAGGGAACCTGAAAAATGTAATAGTACCCTTTTTCTATAACAAATTAGCAGGTTATAGGAGGACTCAGTTTGATAAGTGGCTGGAAGATATTGGCAAAGATCCAAGAGTACCGGAATCCTACAAGATAATTTACCGTCTCCACAAGAACAATTTCTATAAAAATAACCAGAAGTTTGTAGACGATGTTTGTCAACAAACATCCTAAATAGCAAAATGGCTTAACCATGCGGTAACCCGGTTCTTTAGGGTTGACGAAAAGTGTTTCACATGCCGTGTTAAACACATTCTGTCAACAGTTTATGCGGAAATTTTGCATAATTTCTATATGGTAAATGGCAACGGCAATATATGGCAATTACCGAATAACCTGTGGAAACTGTGGATTACTTCGCAACCGTACCTTAGAGACATAATTGCCGTATAGAAATAATCGCTTACTTACCTATTTATCGCCCTCTTCGTTGCTGGTTACCGCCTTTCTAATGACATCCAGCACTTCTTCTATAATTTGAGCACCCTTGTCCTTGGCGTTACCCCCTTGGAAATAAGCTATAATGAGCTCCTTTTCGTAACTATTCATTGTTTTTTACAATCCTTAGAAACGACCTTTATCTCATTTGATTATAGCAATTCTAAGGTACCCAAAAATCCCTATTGGGAGCTAATTGCTTAGAAAAACATGTTTTATTTACTCTTGGAGTATAGTTAGGGCTGTATGCTCCAATATGTTTATTATCACGCCTACATTAGAGGGACTCCCAAAAGGGGCCCTATTGTTATAACGCATGGACAACTATGTAAAGTTAAACCCAGTTTACTGAAAGAACTTAATAAACAAATTAACTTCGTAGATAGGTGGGTTTATTTAAGCACAAAAGCACTCAAGCACATACATGATAGACATATCTTTGATAAGAATAGTCCAGACGATTTCAAGATAATCTTAGATTCCCTGACTCAAATTATTAAATACCCAGACGAAGTTCGTAAAAATCATAAAAGTAAAAGGGGAGACTTTTTGTTTATTAAAAAGATAAATAATTATACTTACTACGTGTCGCTCGAAGTCATCAACGCGTCAAACTTAGATGTGGTATCTGCTTCCGTAACTGGTACGAAATACATAGAGAAGTTACTTCTTTTGTGGAGCTGGGATCCGGCTAACCCCCCATCGTAATATTCCAGACTTCCGAGTTTCCCCAGTTCTAGAACACTCCGCAGTAGAGCCTTTCTGCATTTAGCTCCACAAAAGAAGAAACTTCCCCTGCATCCTTCTCAATGTAAAGACGTACAGTGTAAAGACGTACAGTTATAGTATAACATACACTGTCAAGAGGTATGCACAGGAAACAACATTTAACAACGTCTGTCAATAGTAAGAAATCATATAGTTTTTACTCTATTTTGAAGAAGGTAATAAAACACCGATTAGGTGTAAAAACCGTTCCCTGTCGTTGTGCCGATTGTTATAGTGGAAAACAAACCCGTCCAAGTAAGTCTGCAAGTACTTCTTCGAAATAACCTTGTGAGTGCCTTTGGTGCTTCTTTTAACATGAGACCAAAAAGACTCTAGGGTATTTGTGTAGATATTATCTCACACAAACTCTTTTACATTGTTGGGGGATAAGCGTGGATTACTTGCCGAAACGCCTTTCCGCTTTGGGGAAATAGGAGATTATCGTGTCAAAATCCTTATTAGTGAAAGCGGGCCACATTTTGGGGCTAAAGTGCAAAAGAGCGTCTTTTGTGTCCCACATCATAAATCCGGTACTTATATGGGGGGTTGGAGTATCCTCCCCAGTTCTGATCAGAAGATCTACAGGAGGAAGATCCTTGGTCCAAAGGTGGGATTTAAGAGTTTTGTCGGTAATCTTACTAATCTTCTTTTTGGCCATAGCATTGAGGGCAGAAAGCATCTCCCTATCACCGTTGTACCCTATGAAATAAGTAAGGTGGTGCTTGGAATATCCCTTGGTTTTTGCCTCCACCTCCCGCATAGCCTTCACGGTTTCTTTAGAAAGAAGGCTTGGCCACTCTCCGATGAACCTGACGCGAACCTTGTTTTGGTGGATATTTTTGTCCACTAAGATTCTTTTAGCCCAGAATCTATACATTTTTTCGTCTAGGAATTTAATCTCCTTAGGACTGCGTTTTGTAAGGTTATTGTATGAACCACCCCAGAAGGATATGTACTTTATCCCAAGATCAATGGCGTGTTTGGAAATATCCTCAACCCGCTTTGCGCCGCGAGCATGTCCATCCCAAGGTAAAAGCCCTCGTTTTTTGGCCCAGCGCCTATTCCCATCAATAACTACGACGACGTGATTAGGCAAAAGAGACTTGCTTAGCATCAATTTATACTGCCCAAAAGAAGTTGTATTGGCAAGGTAGCTAATTCGAGCCCGACCCCCAGAAGTGGTGGATTTTTTTGGTATCATATAATAGTTAATCCCAAATCGATCTTTGAAAAAGAGGGGGTTATATGCGAGAACAAGTAATCCAGGGAGGGATGGGGCTCGGTCTCTCTGTTCCCCTCCTTGCTAGAGCAGTCTCTACTAGAACAGGCCCTCCATGGGGACTTGGTACCGTGTCTGGCACGGCTGTCAATGTTGTCATGGCCCGAGTTCTCCAAAACGGAAGTCGCGACAAGGGTTGCGAGGGTTTTCTTCGTGCACTTGAAGAGTTCCCGTTCCCAGACGTAGCGAAGTCCGTGATTGACACTTGGTATGTCTCAAGCGGTATTCCCAAGGGGAAACGCTATCGGACGGTTGAGATGTTCACGCTGGAACCATCGCCCGAGCTCATCAACCTGACGGTGTGTGCTAACTTTGCCATCGTGTGGTTAGCAAAGGAAGGCCATCACAACCGCGTCAGCATCAACTACCTAGAGAAAGTCAATATGCCGCTCATCTACAGCTTTGTGGGTGCTATGTTGGCGGGGGTTGACTACGTCACTATGGGTGCGGGTATTCCCACCCAGGTACCTGGCGTTCTCGACACTATTACTCAAGGGAGGCCAGCGGAGTACCGTATCCCAATCGGTGGCGGGGACGGAAAAAGTCGGTTGATGAATTTCGACCCAGTAGAGCACTTCGGCACGAGATTGCCCGAGATGAATCGGCCGGCGTTCCTACCGATCGTTTCGTTGCATACCTTGGCGAAGATGTTTCTCAGAAGGGCATCGGGAAGCGTCGAGGGCTTCATAGTTGAAGCGCCGTCTGCTGGGGGGCATAACGCTCCACCTCGGGTACGAGGGGAAGACCCCAGAGCTGAGCCGATCTATGGGCCCAAGGATGAAGTGGACTTCGGCGAGATGGTTGATCTTGGGTTGCCGTTCTGGATTGGAGGGTCGTTTGCGTCTCCCGAAGGGCTTAAGAGGGCGCAGACGCTCGGCGCAACTGGCATTCAAGCCGGATCGATCTTCGCTCTGTGTGAGGAGTCTGGAATGGACGACTCGATCAAGCGAGAGGTGCGAAGGCTGGGATTCCGCGGTGAGTTACGTGTACACACGAATCCAATTGCCTCGCCGACAGGATTTCCATTCAAGGTGGTGAACCTAGGGGGAACATTGTCAGACGAGGGTGTCTATGAAAGTCGCAGACGGACCTGCGACGTGAGCGGACTCGTGACTCCACATGTGCGCCATGACGGTGAAATTGAATACCGCTGTCCTGCGGAGCCGGTGAAGCACTATGGACGCAAGGGTGGCGTAGTCGAGGACACACAGGAGGTTCGCTGTCTGTGTAACGGCTTGCTCACCACTGCGGCGCTTGGTAATCCAGGAGAACCTGCAATCGTTACCCTCGGCGACGATGTCAGCTTCCTGCGGAGGTTGATGACCAAAGAGAACGATTCATACAGCGCTTCTGACGCGCTGACGTACCTTCTAGGTGTTGGGCACGCGTAGCTACTTACGCTCGCCTGAACCTATACAACTAAGGCCCCTGCCTGCGAATACGAGCCATAACTCAGTTCGCTGGGTCGGGACTCGTTTCGTTCATGAGGTCGCAAATATCAATATTTTCCCCAAATCCCCCTTTTATACCCACCCAATCCAGAGTTCTAAACGTGTCCAATAGAGGGAGCCAACAAGGGAATAATTACCTTGTGGTAAGATTTTCAGCATGAGGGTATTCGATAAGCGATATCTTGACCAGCTTGCAACTGTTTACGATAAGAAGACCGTTGAGGGTCTAAACAGCAAACTAGCAGAGAAGGATCACATCCTTCTCAACCATAGTGGTGTTGTCCTGCCTGGTAAGGATACTAGTCGATTTCAGAAGGATGGGTTCAAGGAAAGCGATTTACTTTACTGCCTACACGATCTAGAAAAAGATTTGGTAGTCTTCGCCACAAAACACATAGGCAAAATCTTGAGCGGTGGATATATATTAGATGCAGGTTGTGGAGCGGGAGGGTCAGCAATTTTAATCAATAAAGAATCTGGCTGTAAGATAGATGGCTATACGCTTTCTGAAAAGCAGAAAGACTTTGCAAACCATGTTGCCGAAGAATACGGGGTTTCCAAGACCGTTAAGTTCTATCAAGGCAATATGCTTAATCTAGAAAACGTATCGAGCCATACATTCGACGTAGTGTGGGCTTGTGAGAGCACTGAGCATGTGTCACGGAAAGATTTACAGGTGATGTTTAAAGAATTTTCAAGAGTAACTATACCAAAATCGAAGGTAGTTATAATTGCGTGGACCAGTAGGGCTGGTTTGCACAAAGATGGTAAACGCATCAAGAAGGCTCTAGATGAATATTACCTGACGGATATTCATCTAGAGCAGGATTACATTGCTGCGGCTAGGAAAGAGGGGTGGTTAGCTACGGAGACCCTAGATTTGGCGGATATGACCCTGCCTTATTGGGAGCTGAGACAGAAATCCAATAATGCTACTGGATCCGAGAAAATATTCATTGAGGGATATAAAAACGATGCCCTAAGTTACATACTCTACGTATTTGGTAAGCGAAATAATTAGAAAATAGGTTCTAACGTCGGCTATTAGGGAGGATTTAGTACCACCCTAGGTGGTGTCCCGTGAAGAAAGTTAATAACGCGAGAGAACCCAAGATAGTCGTTATAATGGTAACCCACAGAGCCCCCTTTGTTTTTTTGCGATCAACATTTTTTGTAACGGCATACATTACAAAAACGGCGACAACATAAAGCAGGAAGGACAAGATCCCCTTAGATACCCAGTGGTGCCCAGAGAGAGATTTTAGCCAATCTTTTAAGGGAACCTGGAGTTCCGCAACAATAGTGATTGCCGCTACGAAAACAATGGCTAAAGACGAAGCGACGGCAGATGAATATATAAGTTTTGGTTTATTCATAAGTTTATTGTACTCCCCAGCGAGCCGCGGCAGAGATCGTAAATCCCATGGCGCCTATCACTAACCCCAATCCCACTATCAATACCACCAAAATCATAGAGACCCACTTTATGTTTAACTTTTCAAACTCTTCTTTATCGAGAAAGGTAATGAATAATGCAGTAAGAGCTAGGGGAATGATAAATAAGAAGATATGCTCCTTGGTTTCCATAATAATATTGTGAGCCCACGGAGCCAGACCCTTCTGAATTATGGGTTTCACTAAACCTCCGTAGTATTTGACGTAGTAATAACCACCCGAGAGCCAACTTAGAATAAAGGCCGTAACACCGACGATAGCGCTCCAATATAATCGAGCTTTTCTCCAGGAATCATTTTTGATCTCACCCAAAAGCCAAAGAAAGGCATCTATCCCTATAATCGCAAAAGCAAGGTGAAGTCCAATTAGAACGGGCTTGCTAAGTAAGATCTCCAACATAACTACTATCTCGTGATTGTATCATATGAACCTCCAAGAGGGAGCTTGTTAAGTCTACGATATGGAGTCTTGACACGGACTAAAACTAGTATATCTTTATCTAATCCGATCGGAACAAAGGCGTACGAAAGGAGGGGCGCCATGATGCGCCCTCTGGCCTTACCCAGGCGGTTTCCGTAACCCATCGGGCTTCGGAAATCGCTTCCCGACGGACAGGTGGCGCATCGGTAGTACGCCGCCTGACCAGTACGAGAGGGGTGCCCCCGGCTATGGCCGGAAGCAAGTGTCGCAGATAGCGGACGACCAGAGACCATTTCTGGACTCCGTGATCACCGCAGGTATGAAACTGCATGCGCACAGGGCACCCCTCTCTCGTACCCCCCCGTTCCTTTCTGGAAGATTCACCCCCCCCAAGACCATTCTTGGTCGGTGGTGGATCTTCCTCCCCCTGACTCCGTAGATGTGTTTCTGCGCTGATGAGCTCAAAAGAGCGAAAGTCACCCCCTAGATAAACGAATTGGTGTCTGTATTGACATAATTCTTTGACTATGATAAATTGCGCCCTACAAGGTAGGAGCTGTCTAAAGAGGTAGTCGGGTTTTTGTACAGAGGGTCCACTTGGTTGTTTAACACGACCGCGGTTTTGGGTTCATCTCCCGTGAGGGAGAAGCGAAAGATCTGTTCTTTCACTCCAATGAGCTCAAAGGCGTAGAGTTCGATGAACTCAAGGAGGGAGACACAGTGACTTTCGAGGTTGCGGACAGCCCAAAGGGGCAGAACGCAGTCAACGTAAGTCGCGCATAAGACAAAAGCAAAGGCACCCGATCGGGTGCTTTTGCTTTTGTGGGGGTCCAAACAGCTAGGACTTTTAGTCGCTCAATCCCTGGAGTTTTGCCTTGTTGAAATTAGCTTGGCTCAATATGTCCGATTCAAAAGTATATGTAAGTCTTTGTTTACGTTGGTATCTTTCCTGGGCTAGGTTTAGAAGTTCTGTCAGAAGCTCGCTAAAACTGACCCCACTAGCTTTCCAAAGATGGTGGTATAGAGTTCCAGGCAGAGTGTTGACTTCATTTGCAAAAAATTCGGAAGATGCCTTGTTATATAAAAAGTCCACCCTAGCCGTGCCGGAGCACCCAAGAAGTTTATATACTTTAACAGACAAGTCCTGTATTTTCTGTGTAGTAATTTTATCTAGGCTAGATGGAATAATCAGCTTTTTTTCAGCTTTGCCAAACTGGGCTCCACCTTCCTCAAGGTACTTTTCAGCATAAGAGAAAAACTCTCCTTGGAAGGCGGACTCTTGAAGTAGAGATGCCTTGGGGTTTTCGTTTCCTAAAACCGCACAAGTTATGTCTATCAAATTAGGTACCACATCCTCTATCAATATTTTATCGTCGTAATGTAAGGCTACCTCAACGGCTAATATAACCTCTTTCTCATTAGTGGCTCTTGTAATACCTATGGAGGAGCCTAATCGTGCTGGCTTTATAAAAACGGGCATGTCGAGGCCCTTTAACCTCTCAAGAACTAGTGATCGACCCTCCTCCCATTGAGACTTGCTAAAGTAAATAAATTTCGTTGTTGGAATATCATATTTTTCATAGAGCTCTTTAGTTAGTACCTTATCCATAGTCACGGCGGAAGAAAGCACATCACATCCCACGTAGGGAATATTAAATATCTCGAAAAGACCTTGAATGGTGCCGTCTTCCCCGTTCGCTCCGTGGAATGCCGGAAAGGCTATGTCGACAATGAAACTTTTCTTACTAATGCCTGGCTTCGTAAGAACCATTTTCCCCTTAGGGGAATGGGTGCTAATAGTGTAGTTCGCATATTGGTTAAGCTTGCTTTGCCACGAGGTTTGTTTGTAAAAATTCAAATCTCCTAGGGGCTCTCCCACATACCAACTTCCTTCCTTGCTTATGTAAACAGGTACTACTTTGTGTCCAAGTTGCCCTAACCCTTTGGCTATTAGGGTTCCTGTGATAATGGAAACATCGTGTTCGGGACTTCTACTTCCAAAGAAAATACCTATATTCATGGTCTAAATATAATTTTCTGGCCAGTCATTCTGGAAAAGGATAACATCGCCTGCCCTCACGATATTAGGCAGGGCCGCTCTGGCTGCCCTGGCAGTATCGAACCACATTATATCACCTACGGGAAAGCCCTGCCGCTTAAGGCCATCGGCTATATGCCCCGTGACGCTATTGCGAATTAGGATCACCAAACTAGCTACAGAAGCTAATTCTTCGCCAATTCGCTCATGCACCTTAGCGCTCACACTTCCCATTTCTACTAGCCCTGGGGTTACATATATTCTGCGGCTCTGCTTGAATTGAGATAGCGCGTTGATGGCCTCACGCACACCATCTGGATTGCCGTTATAACTATCATCTATCACCACCACCTTGTTTTTATTGGATACAACTTCAAGTCTGTGGGGAGATGGCCTCAGCTGAGTGATGCCTTTTTCAATTTGGGCTCTGCTTAAGCCCAACTTGCTGGCAACGATTATAGCTGCACCTATGGTTCCAGCGATGTACTTACCCAAGAAAGGCACAGAGAAATTGTATTTGTCACCATCTCGGTTAAGCACTAACTCCAGGCGAAGATTCTCGGGGTCAAACCTAACCCTTTCCGTGTATATAGATGCTAGGGGATGTTTGCTTGATGAGTAAAAATAGAGATTTTCCCCGCAGAAACGTTTGTAGTTTTTAACCACCAGATTATCATCCGCATTCAGCACCGCGAAACCAGAGCCCTTTAATGCTTTTACTATTTCAAACTTTGCCTCGATTGTATTCTCTAGTGAGCCGAACCTCTCTAGGTGGCTTTCGTTAATGCCCGTGAGAATTACTACATCCGGGGGGGTTAGCGCACAAAGCTTCTTAATATCCCCTCGCCTATACGCCCCCATCTCAATTACTAATACTTCAGTACTATCAGATACATCTTTCAAAATAAAACGAGCTATTCCTAGTGGGGTGTTGAAGTTTTCAGGAGTTTTGAGAACCTTGAACCCCTGAGACAATACGGAAGCCACAACTTCTTTGGTGGTAGTTTTGCCATAGCTACCCGTGGTGCCAACTATCTTTAGTTTGGGTTGTAGCCTTAAAATTTTTCTCTTCGCCTTGGATACTAAATATTGCTTGATTGGATAGTCGATGGGAGTGAAGAGAATAGTGCTGATTATAAGAAAAACAAAATAAACGAAGGATAGGATATAAAGAAAGGCTAAAAAGGCTGCCCACCCACCCCAGATAGTCGATCCTAAGTAAGCAGATGATATCTGCGCTAAAAGCGCTAAACTAGATATCACCATCAACTTGGGTGTCCAAACTATTTTAGGAGAAGAAGTCTTGGGCGATCTAAGGCATAGCCTCACAAAGCGCGTTAAATGATAGTTCTCTAGTTGGAGGAGGTAAATACTTCTTTCAATTATCTTAATAGGATTCATTTAATTAAACGTTGTTTAAAAGGTTTGTGAAGGCCGAAGGGTTATCTAGAAAACTAAAGTGGCCTGCGTTTTTTATAACCTCCAGACGAGAGTGGGGTATTAAAGAGTGTATCTTTTCCCCCATAGCAAGCGGAGTTTCCTTGTCTTGCCCCCCCCATACTATAAGGGTTTGCGTTTTAATGGTGCGCATCGCATCAGAGAGGTCTTCGTTAACTACTTTTACGAAGGTGTCCTTCAACTCTGGGGTGGCGACATAATCCTCCGTTCCCATAAGGGTATATATCTTCCGCCTCAGAGAGTGCATGAAGGCTGGTCTAAAAAGCGGCCTTACCATCCTAGCCACGATTCCTAACGCGGCCTTTCTACTGGCAGAACTGGCAAACCCAGCACTATCCACCAAAACTAATCGGCTCACCAACTCGGGATTTGTGGAGACAAGCTTAATGGCAACTCTACCGCCAAAGGAGTGTCCCACCAGGGTGATATTTGTAAGGCCGAGTTTGCTAATAAAATCCCTAACAATACTGGCGTATTCGTTTAAATCCATAACTCCCTGGGGCAAGGTGGATCTACCAAAACCAGGGAAATCCATACAACATAGATTTGCATCAGTTATCTTGCTGGTGATAGCAAACCAAATAGTTCCACTTGAGCGCCAACCGTGAAGAAAGATGAACGTTTTTTTATGTTGCCTGTTGTCACCCACCCTTGTGTAGTAGTTAACCAACAGGCCCCTTATAGATATTTGTTTTTGAGATAATGGGAGCATCTTGTGAGATTGTACGCTTCTGTACGAACTTGCTTTAGTGAACCTCCGCTTATCTAGTTGCCTAGGTAGTCACTATGTGGGCTTCTCCAGCATTTCCCGCTACACCGAACCGCCCTCGGCTTATACTAGTATAGACACTATAATAGAAACCAACACCATATGGGAACTCCAGTATTATTGAGTATTTTCGCCCTCACATTCCTCTTTATTGTAGTAATCATTCTAATAAGCAGCTTCCTTATAGGAAAGATATATATGGCCCCTTATCTACCAACGCGTACCAAAGATCTTGAGAGGATAAATCGGATAGCATCCCTTAAGCCGGGAGACACATTTTATGACCTTGGCTGCGGGGATGGCAGGGTCTGTAGATATATAGGTGCGAAGAATCTAAAGGCCAAAGTGGTAGGAGTAGAAATAGTTCACCCCCTATACCTCTGGAACAAGTTGATGAGCCTAATTCAACCGTTGCCTAACGTAAAAATAGTAAGAGGTAATGCCTTGAAAATCGATCTATCCGATGCAGATGTTGTATATCTATACGCTCTTACTAGTAGTTTCAACGGAGCGTATAAATCAAAACTTTTAAAGGACCTCAAACCGGGAGCACGCATCATTTCATACGTCTTTTCCCTCAGTAGCTGGACAGGGAAGATGTCAAAAGACTGTCCTAGAAAAGGGGATATGCCAATACACATATACGAGGTTACCTAAGTGGGTGCTGAGGGATTCGAACCCCCGACATCTTCGATGTAAGCGAAGCGCTCTGACCAGCTGAGCTAAGCACCCACTAGTGGGCCAGGATGGACTCGAACCATCAACCGTCAAGGTATAAGCTTGATGCTCTAACCAATTGAGCTACTGGCCCCCATAACTTAGCCCAATATAGACTATACCCCCATACTTTTTCAACTAAAAGATAGTCTAGAAAGCTACGGGTTTGAGCTTGAACCCCCCAATAAGTTTTTCAAACTCCTCTTGTTCAAGAACCTCTTTTTGGATAAGGGTATCCGCGATCTTTTTGAGAATCGCTTTGTGGGCAGAAATAATCTTTTGGGCTTTCTCGAGTCCTCTTTTGAGAAAATTAGAGATCTCTTCGTCTATCTTCCCTGCTACCACCTCGGAGTAATCTTTCGTGTGGCCAATTTCTCTTCCCAAGAAGACAAAATCCTCATCCTTTCCAAAAACTCCTGGACCTAGATTTTCGCTCATGCCGTATCTTGTAACCATAAGTCTTGCAAGGCGAGTAGCCTCTTGTAAATCACTTGATGCACCCGTAGAAATTTCTTTGAAAGTTTCCTGTTCGGCAACGTATCCGCCCATAGCCACAGCAAGATCTGCCAGGAATTGAGATTTAGTCTTTAAGCGGCGATCTTCTGTGGGGAGTTTGAGCGTATATCCTCCGGCGCGCCCCCTGGAAACTATGGAAACCTTATGTACCGGGTCGGAGTCCTTGAGGCCTGCAGCTACCAAAGCGTGTCCTGCTTCATGGTAGGCGGTGATTTCACGCTCTTTGTCCGATACCAGACGGCTTTTACGCGCTGGCCCCAAGATTACTTTTTCAATTGAATCGTATATATGTGTTTGGGCCACTTTCTTCTTTCCTTTCTGAACAGCCAAGATAGCTGCTTCGTTTATAAGGTTCGCCAAGTCGGCACCAGAAAAACCTGGAGTACGGGTGGCGATCTGTCTCAAGTTAACGGATTCATCCAGAGGCTTGTTTTGAGAGTGAATTTTCAATATTTCCTCCCTCTCTCTGATGTCGGGAAGATCCAGCATTACTCTCCTATCAAATCTTCCGGGGCGCAAAAGGGCTTGGTCTAGAACGTCGGGTCGGTTGGTGGCGGCCAGCACGATAACTCGGGAATCCCTTTCAAAGCCGTCCATCTCAACGAGTATTTGGTTTAGAGTCTGTTCTCTCTCATCGTGTCCTCCTCCAAGCCCTGCTCCACGCTCGCGCCCTACGGCGTCAATCTCATCTATAAAAAGTATTGAAGGAGCCGCTTTCTTTGCGGTGCTGAAAGCATCTCTCGTGCGGGAGGCTCCAACCCCCACGAACATCTCCACAAACTCAGAAGCTGATATATGAAAGAAAGGTACTCCCGCCTCTCCGGCTACCGCCCTGGCTAAAAGCGTCTTCCCGGTTCCTGGGGCCCCCATTAACAAAACTCCTCTCGGGATCTTCGCTCCAATATCCAGATACTTTTTGGGTTCCTTGAGAAAGCCCACAATTTCTTCAAGCTCCTGTTTGGCCTCCTTGAGTCCCGCTACATCTTTGAAAGATATCTTGTCTTTGAAGTTGGTAAAAAGACTTAGGTTGGACCTCCCAAAAGAGAATGCTTGGTTCACTCCGCCCTTTGCTTGGCGGAAGATGAAGTAGAAGATGGCAACGAAAATTATCAAAGGCAGCACCGTTGGAATTAATACTCCCATCCAAAAGCGCGCTCCAGACTCATCCTTCGCCTCTATCTTTACCGTGGCTAACTGAGAAGGTGAAACCCCTAGGTTTACGAGCGTCTCCGTTATGCCAACCCCAGCCTCCTTTTGGGAGATCAACTTTGTCTCGTCTTGGAGTTGGATATTGAGTTGGTCTCCAGATACCTCAATCGAGGAAACCTTACCCTCCCCAATGAGGTTTACAACCTCCGATATACCAACTTTCTCCGGTGCTTGGACAGGGACTTGGTAGAAAAGAGAAAAGACGAGAGCAACCGAAATCAAGATAACTGCTCCCCGAAAAATACTTTTATACAGATTCTTCTCCATCCTTCTTTTGAAGTTTGGGTGCGCTCTCTTTGCCTACTAACTTCAAAACAATACGCTTTTCTTCAGGTTTTACTGATTCGATATTGAAATTATACTCCTTCCCTGGTTCGAGATTCTTCTTGAGTTCTTCTACGCTCCCGAATTCAGATACGTGGATCAGACCCATTAGGTCATGAGAAAGTTTTACGAAGGCGCCAAAGGGGTTGAGCTTGTATATGGTTCCTTTAACCTTGTCTCCTCCTTTGAACTTCTCTCCCGCTTTGCTCCAAGGATCCTCTTGAAGCGCTCTCAATGACAAAGATACGCGGCCCTCTTTGATCTCAACTATTTTTGCCTGCACCATATCCCCAATCGAGACCACCTCCTTAGGATTATCAAGCATGTTGTGGGAAAGCTCGGAGATATGGATCAGCCCTTCGATCTCTGGTTGGTCCGCGAATTTAATAAAAGCTCCAAAGTCCGCCACCCCGGAGATTATTCCCTGGATCACATCCCCCTCTTTGTATTTCTGAAGTAGCTCTTTTACGTTCTCCGCTCCAACCTCTCTTTCAGAGAAGATCAGCTTGTTAGTTCTAGGATTGAGACTAATGATCTTTACCTTTATCTCTTGGCCAATGAACTTTTTGAGTTCGTCCGTTACTACCTGGCGGTCACCACTTTCACTTTGTGGGTAGTTTTCGTTGGAGAGCTGGGAGGCGGGGAGAAATCCCTGTATCCCCTTAACATCCAGAAGCAAACCTCCGGTATTGGAGCCAACCACCTTTGCTTCAATCGTCTGGTCGGTATCCTTGAGCTCCTTCAACTCCTGCCACGCCTTTTGTTTGCCGGCCTCAACTAGGGAGAGCTCAATAAATCCATCCTGGTTTTCGGGGAGCACCACCTTGGCCGTGACCGCGTCGCCTATCTCCAGGTTTTTCAAAATGCTCCTAGCGTTGATAAGTTCGATGCCGTAGATTACTCCCGTGCCGATCCGAGAGACATCAAAGTAGACAGCTCGGTTAGCTTTTTCAGTTAAAATCACGCTTACGAGCTCTCCTTCGCGTAGGATGGGCATGAGCCCGGGGTTGGTTTTGAGCATTTGGAACTCCAAACCCTCCTGTTTTTTAATAGATGTGCGCATAAATGCGGGGTTGATTATAGGTAAATCACGATTGAAAAGCAATGCCCGTACAGGTACAATTAGAGCAATGGTTATCAGTCTTTTGGGGTCATCTGGCGTCAAATGCCAGGTGGCTGATTTTAGTCTGGTTATAGATCCCCCTGCTAAAAAGAAGGGGAGTTTAACGCTTCTCACAAAGATGGCTTTTACCGACGGCAACCTTATCCCCGGGGAAGATGTCATCAACGGTCCGGGAGAGTACGAGGTGAGCGGGGTAAAAATTAAGGGAGTGAACCTTCCCAAAGAAGGAGGTAAAAGTGAGGGGAAGACCGCGTACTCAATCCTTTTCGATGACATTCGCCTGGGAGTGCTCGGTGTTCTCTCAAGCAAAGTGGACGATGCGGAGCTCGACGTCCTGGGGGAGGTAGATATATTATTCACGGACGTTGAGGGATCAACTTTAGGGATTAAAGACACCGCCTCTTTGGTAAAAAAGATTGACCCAAGCATTGTGATTCCCGTGAGTGAGAAGGGCGCCAAGAAGCTTTTGGAGGAATTGGGACAGAAAGTGTCTGCGCAGGAGAAGTTCACCATCAAGGCGAAGGATTTCAACAAAGAAACTAGCGGTATTCAAGTAGTATGGCTTCAAGAATAGGTAAGGAGATAACCGAGACAGAGATTACCAAAGAACTTAAGGAGTCTTACTTAGACTATGCCATGTCCGTTATTGTCGGACGTGCTCTTCCGGACGTACGCGATGGTCTGAAGCCCGTACACCGCAGAATTTTGTGGGCCATGTGGAACTCCGGCGTAACGCACTCTGCTAAATACAGAAAATCAGCCAATATCGTTGGTGAAGTCATGGGTAACTACCACCCCCACGGAGACGTTGCCCTTTATGATGCAGTAGCGAGAATGGCCCAGGACTACTCCCTGCGCTACCCCCTAATAGATGGTCAGGGGAACTGGGGGAATATTGACGGTGATCCGCCCGCCGCAATGAGATATACGGAATGCCGCCTTTCCAAAATAGCGGAAGAACTTTTGGTAGACATCGAAAAAGATACCGTCGACCTCATTCCTAACTACGACGATAGCCGCAAGGAGCCAGTAGTGATGCCATCCAGATTCCCCAACCTTTTGGCTAACGGATCAGATGGTATCGCGGTAGGTATGGCCACTAAAATTCCTCCACACAACCTCGGTGAGGTAATTGATGCAACCATTCACCTTATCGAAAATCCCAAAACCACCTCTGAAGATATCATGGAATTTATTAAGGGTCCTGATTTTCCAACCGGAGGGGTTATCTATGACCGTAAGGCCATAGTGGCTGCGTATGTCTCTGGAAGAGGTGGCATTACCGCCCGTGCCAAGGTAGATGTCGGAGAAAAAGATATCGTTATAACCGAAATCCCGTATCAGATAAACAAATCCGATCTTTTGGTGAAGATGGCGGAGTTGGTTAACGATAAAAGGATCGAAGGTATACGCGATATTCGAGATGAATCCGACAAGGACGGGATGCGCGTCGTAGTTGAATTCAAACAAAGCGCAGTTCCTCAAAAAATAATGAATCAGCTTTGGAAGCACACTGAGCTTCAAAAGGATTTTCACCTTAACATGGTGGCCCTAGCTGACGGCATCAAGCCCGAGACCATGTCTATAAAGGATGTGATCGTGAACTTTGTAGAACACAGACAAAAGGTAGTATCCCGCAGAGCCAAATACGACTTAGAGCGAGCCAAGGAAAGAGCTCATATTCTGGAGGGCCTCTCCAAGGCTTTGGACAATATAGATAAGGTAATTGATACCATTAAAAAGTCTGCAGATAGAGATGCGGCTAAAGAGAACTTAATAAAAAAGTTTAAACTTACCGAGGTTCAATCGGTAGCTATCTTGGAAATGCGCCTGCAGGCCTTAGCCGCCTTGGAGCGCAAGAAAGTCGAAGATGAACTGAAAGAAAAAAGAGTTCTTATCAAGGAGTTAACGGAACTTCTCGCCAATCCCAAAAAGATATTGGGAGTAGTAAAAAGTGAACTTGTTGAGATCAAGAAAAACTACGGCGATGAAAGACGAACCAAGATCGTATCCGGAGGTCTCAAAGAGTTTTCTGTAGAAGATCTGGTCCCCAAAGAAGAAACCATCATTACCATGTCTGGGGATGGATATATAAAACGCATTCCGCCGGCAACTTTCCACTCGCAACACCGTGGTGGAAAGGGCTTGATCGGTTCATCCGTTGGAGAAGAAGATATTCTTGCTCACTTCCTGGGAGCGAATACCCACGATGACATTTTGTTCTTCACGGACAGAGGAAGAGTGTTCCAAACTAAGGTTTATGAAATTCCCCAAGGAACGCGTGTCAGTAAAGGACGCGCCGTCCATAACTTTTTGGAGCTGCCAAGCGAAGAGAGGATCAGTGCCATCATTAACTACTCCAACGAAGGCACGGACAAGGAGAAAAGTCTTTTCATGGCGACCGAGAGGGGTGTTGTGAAAAAAACCACCCTCAAGGATTTTGCCAACATTCGTCGTACCGGCATCATAGCCATCAATCTCAAGGAGAAAGACGCCCTTAAGTGGGTGACTCTTGCAGGCAAGGGAGACGAGGTGATTATGGTAACGAAGGGAGGGAAATCAATCCGTTTCAAGGAATCCGATACGAGGGCTATGGGGCGTTCCGCGGCCGGAGTGAAGGGCATTTCCCTTAAGGGGGGAGATATAGTGAGCTCATTCGATATTATCAAGGGAGACGACAAAGTAGAATTCTTGGTAGTTATGGAAAACGGGTACGGCAAGCGCACTCCCCTTAGCCAATACAAAGTTCAGCGCCGCGGAGGGAGCGGTATCATCACCGCCAAAGTCACGAACAAAACAGGAGGGGTAGTCTCCTCGCATGTTATAATCAACGAAGGAGAACTGTTAGCTATCTCCAAAAAAGGACAGGTTATTAGAACCAAGATCCAAGATATCCGAAAGACGGGTCGTGCCGCTCAAGGGGTGCGGATTATGACCCTTAAGTCTGGAGATAAATTAGCTGGCACCGTAGTCCTCTAGGACCAGATGCAATTTACGAGAAGCCAAATAATCTTTATTGCGATAGGTGGATTTATCGGCATCCTTTTGTTATTGGTGCTCTTTGGGGTTTTGCCGGGCAGAAGAGAAAATCTGAACGTAACCGAACTTACCGTCTGGGGGGTGGAAGATACGCGCGTTTTCAAAAATATCATTGAGCAATTTGAAGCGCTTCACCCGGGAATCGCCATCTCATACAAAAAGTTCGAAGAGAATACATACGAGAAGAGTCTTCTCAATGCTCTAGCCGCCGGGGAAAAACCGGATGTTTTGATGTTTGAGAATAACTGGCTTTTAAAACACGGAGGTAAGCTAGCGCCCGCGCCGGCAGAAAAGATGTCTCCGGCAATGGTACAGTCTTTATTTCCCAAAGTCGTGGAGCAGGACTTTGTAGCCGGTGGGCAAGTTTACGCCCTACCTCTATATATAGATACCCTCGCCTTGGCATATAATCGAGATCTTTTTGATAAGGCGGGTATTGTTTTTCCTCCCACCACCTGGGAAGAAGTTGGAAATACGGTGGATGCCCTTAGGGTGCTCAATGGCAAAAACCTAGAAAGAGGAGCATATGCTATAGGGGGAACGTCAAAGGGTGCTCAAAATGCGGTAGATGTTGTGCAGGCACTCTTGCTTCAAGGTGGAGTGGAGATGATAAATGAAAAACACACCTCTGCGCTCTTTGCAAAAGAAGAAGGAAAAAAGATGTTTGCGATGTACACTCGCTTTTCTGATCCAAGCAGTGCCTTCTACTCTTGGAACGACTCTATGCAGGAGGCCAAAGAATCCTTTACTAAAGGAGGCGCGACGGCATTCTTTACCTACTCCAAGGAACTCAGCGATCTCAAGGCGCGCAACGCCTTCTTGGATATAGGGGTAGCTCCCCTTCCTCAATTGGACCCATCGGAGGAGGTTAATGTCGCAGACTACTGGGGGCTGGCAGTATTTAACGGAAGCGCCCACCCGTCAGAGTCATGGGATTTTGTTGTGTTTGCAACAACCAATACCAATGCAACCAATACCTACCTTGCCCTAACTGGAAACCCACCGGCCTTGAGATCGTTGATCCAGGAGACTCAAGAGAATCCAGAAATTGGTGTTTTTGCAAAACAGGCCCTAACTGCGAGAAGCTGGCTCCAGCCCGGTGAAGATGTGGTGAGAGGCGCTTTTGATGAGGCGATAGCCCTGGTATTATCAAAAGAGCTCACTCCGGAAAGGGCTATTCAAAAAGCGGAGGCAACTGTAACGGAAGCTCTAAGAGGAAAATGATGAATGTTGTAAGAAACGCCTAGATTAGAATGATAACTTTATTAGTAAAAATCGCTGTGGCTGCTACTACTGATTGTCCAGAACCGAGGTCAAGTGGTCTAGTTCCCATTTGCGATCCATCGGGTACCAATGACGATCTATGTGTCCCCGATTGCAATATGGATCAACTACTTTTTATGGGGGAAAAGATAGTAAATACCCTTATCGAAATTGCCTTTGTCATCACCGCCCTCTTTTTAGTTATTGGAGCCTTTAAGATGATCATTTCTCAAGGGGCTCCGGAGAGGATTTCCTCCGCCAAAAGCAACATTACCTCCGCCATAATAGGGCTGGTGATAGTGCTGGTTTCCTGGGCGGTTCTAAACACGGTCCTAGACGCCTTTGTGGATAAGGAAAGGTGTGAGAACAAATGGTATCTCTTCCAGGGACTAAAGTGTACAGCCCCAGAAGATACTACCGCATCTCCACCCGTACCCACACCCCAAGAATGAGTCTGGGAGTATAATACGTACATGAAGTTTTTGAAGAAAATCTGGGTATATGTTTTATTGGGATCGGTTTCTCTTGTTCACACAGCCCTTGCTCAACCTAGTGGGGATGCACCCGATGTAGGTGGCACAGCGGAAGATCCACTAGGAGTTACGGGGATACACCAACTGCAAAACCCCCTAGCGGCGACGACCACAGATGTGTTAATTGCCACAGTTGGTCAATTCTTAATCAAAATATCTACTGCCCTACTTGTGATCTTTATTCTCTGGGGAGCCCTTCAACTGATGACCTCCGGTGGGAGTCCCGAGAGAGTGGAAAAAGGTAGGAAGACTATCTATTGGGCAATATTAGGATTCATAGTCCTACTAGTCGCCGGAGGGATAGGGGCGCTAATAGCGAACATATTAGGTAGAAGCGATGTGCCCATAGAGGGAGCGGAAGCGGTAGATGCCCCCATAACCAACTTCTCGGAGCTGGAGGGCGTTCTGATGAACATTTCTCGCTGGATGTTCGGGATCTTGATGGCCTTGAGCATAATCATGATTCTCTATTCAGCCTTCCTGTATATATTTTCTGCGGGGAGCGAAGACAAGATCAAAAAGGCCAAAGACACCCTAATGTATGCGATTATAGCTGTGGCCGTAGCTGTATTCGCTGGAGGAGTGGGAGTCCTAATCAAAAATTTTGTTTCTCCGCCAGAATCTACTATTAGTGGCGGCGGCGGCGGGAATCCTCTAGTAGAGTAAGATTTGATATAATATAGTGAGAAAGGTCGAGTTATCTTTTAAGCACAAATGAAAAAACTCGTTGTCAAAACATCGCTCTTGCTATCTGGGTTGATTCCAGCAGTTGCTTTTGCGGATGAAGGCTTCGATCCACTTGATCCGGGTAGCACCCCCCCACCGCTTCCAGAGAACACGCCAACCAACTTCAAAGGCTTGATTGACGTCATAGTCACAATTGCTCAGTGGATGTTCGGGATCTTGATGGCCTTGAGCATAGTGTTTATCTTGTACGCCGCATTTTTGTACATCATCTCCCAGGGAAATGAAGAACGCATCAAGACGGCTAAGACAATCTTGATCTACGCAGTTGTGGGATTGGTGGTAGCTGTTCTAGCAGGAGGAATAAACATGGTTATCCAAGACTTCATAGGGAACATGTAGGGTAAAGACAAAAGCTTTTTACAAAAGTCCCGCACTAAGCGGGATTTTTGTTTTTATTTATACAAAACGCAGTATTCAAAAAGTCAGGAAGCCCGGCTCCTTGTCCGCGTAAGTTACGCGGGGGAGCCGGGCTTCAGTCGAATGAACATGATTACCCCTCATCGCACGGGTACTCGGGGTTTTCCGTGAACCCTGAGTCCCACAGTACGACGATGAGATATCCCGCACCATCTACGACGCTGAAGTCGGGCCACTGGTCTGGGAACAGCACCTCGGGGCCTTCGCACACGAACGTGAACGGTGGTCCCCCAGCGCTGAACTTGATCGTCGCCCAAGACCCCCGGTCCTGAGGTACGATTTTCCAGGCGTCCCAACCTCCGCGGTCGGGCTTGAATATCTCGGTGGTACACCCCATGGAAAGGGGACCAACGAGATACTCAGTGACACCATTCCCCGGATATCTGGGTTCGATCTGGACTGGCTCAACGCAGTCCGACCTGAGTGTCGTCGGCGAGAAGAGGGCCAACTGGTTTGCCGACCCCTCCTCCCCACCGGTTGATGGCCAGTTCTCCGCCGCAGCGTCGAACCAGCGGTGGAACGGGGTCTCCGGATCCCTCACCATCGTGTAGACGGTGAAAGATCCGACGATCAGGATGAACAGAAACCACGCGATCCGACGCCACTTGCTCTTCGGGGCGGAGATCAACCCAGGCACGAGCATTGCGGTTGCCACCACGAGTGGCAGCAGCGCATCGTTTTCCTGGAAGTGAACTCCCCATCCCCAGAGCGCAAGTCCCGTTGGGGCGAGCAAGACGACGGCGATATTTCGGAACCCCTTGCGAAGATCCGAAACGACTTCGCCACCCACATCCTCGAGTCGATGTTCGAATCGACCGAGGAGGGCGAGTATCTCACTCTTACCCTTGCTGTCTGCGGGCTTGGTCTCCCCATCCTTTTCCTTGCGGAAGAGGCGGAGAGCCTTGGGCACTGAGTAGTCAATGCCCAGGATGACCAGGATCACCTTCGTGAATCCTAGCCACACCACCAGTACCGTTGCGATGTATCCGACTGCAGTCCACGCAGTCAGGGTGGCCGCATCGATGATCGTGGATCCGAGGACGTAGACGGCAACGAGGATGACCAACACAATGTAGGTCACCCACTGTCCCATCTTGGCGATGACGTCCGTAAGGTCATTGAGATCAAGCTTCGCGGACCCCAGGTGGAATCCGAGGAGCTTGTCAACGATCGCGTTGAACAGCCGCTTCATCTCGAACTCCTTCTGCTCAGGAGAAGCTGATCGTATCCGCGAGCGCGGAAGTGGTCGGCTATCTCCGCGGTTGTGAGTCCCTCATCCAGGAGGCGCCGTACCTCCTCAACAAGGGGCTTCCTGGTGTTGTCCGGCAGGGGTTTCCCCCTGATGATCCGCTTGACCCTGTCGAGTTCGGTTCCGGCCTCGATGGCCGCCCCTTGCTTGTCCGCCCAGGCGTCGATGATTGGCCACCACTCGACGCCAAGTCGGTTGAGGATCTTGATGAACTGCACGATGTTCTCGGCGATGTGGTCTTTCGTAATCATCCGAAAGATCGTGTAGACCTCATCCTTCTCAAAGGAGGAGAAGATCAAAATGAGGTTCGTGGCCCCCTGCTCGTAGTCCCACTCTTTCGGGTGGTCTTCCCGTGGGGGGATGAACGCGCTCATGGCCTGCGAGAGCTGATCTTCTCCCCCGGGCAGGGGATCGGTTCCGAGAATCGCCTCCGTGACGAACTCGTTTATCTTCTTGATGGCGTCTTTGCCATCAGGTTGTCCGATCATCTTTGGAATGACCAACGCGAGCTTGCCGGTGTAGTCCACCTTGGCGGGTCGTTCGGCTTGCTGAACCACACGCACTTGGGGTTCTCCGGGCCCTTTCTCCTCAGTCTCGTGCATGCGACCTCCAAGTCGCCGCATGATGGCTTTGATGAGATCCCAGACGGCTTCGTCGATCCAGCCGCCCAAGATCTTCGATTTCAGTAGGGTGTCTGTCAAGGTCATAATTGTCTCCAGTATGTAGGCGCCTTGGTGGCGCGATTGGGAAGGATCTGAATACCAAGGCGCTATCCTAGGCGTCCCCAGTAAACTTGGGCTATTCATACCATATTTTGTATACTTTGTCAAAGGGTACGTAATGGTTCAATAGCTTGGAATACCTTCTCCGGTATTGCAGGCTATATGCATGTCATATTCAAATAATCCACAGTTGCCTCGTGTCCGCATGGAGGCGGTGAAGCTGGTGCGCTCTGGTTGGTCGCAAAACAAGGTCGCACGGCATCT
>Ga0075886_102_pt1 | contig 36414 bp, 31 predicted proteins | sample RifGroA1_FD_68309 | JGI IMG/M metagenome (GOLD analysis project Ga0075886, IMG submission 68309) | Parcubacteria (Nomurabacteria) bacterium GW2011_GWA1_46_11 | reverse complement strand
ACCCAGGATGTCATCCGACTTGATGGTCAGCATTTCGCGGAGAGTATAGGCTGCGCCATAGCCTTCAAGCGCCCAGACTTCCATTTCTCCGAATCTCTGCCCTCCGCCCTGAGCCTTTCCACCAAGCGGCTGCTGAGTGATGAGTGAGTATGGCCCGATGGAACGCATGTGTATCTTGTCCTCCACCATGTGATGGAGCTTTAGCATGTACATATATCCTACGGCAACATCCTGTTTGAATTTATCCCCGGTGCGGCCGTCGAAAAGTTTAACCTTGCCGCTTTCCGGAATTCCCGCCTTTTTAAGCTCTTCCATTATTTCTTCGTGCCGGGCACCCAAAAACGGCGGAACTATCGCCTGATAGCCCAGAACGTTTGCGGCCATACCCAAGTGCATTTCGAGTATCTGTCCCAGGTTCATTCTGGAAGGCACACCCAAGGGTGACAGTATTATGTCTACCGGGGTGCCGTCTTCGGTATACGGCATATCTTCTTCCGGGAGAATGGTGGAGATGACTCCTTTGTTGCCGTGCCGGCCGGAGAGTTTATCGCCGACGGAAATATTGCGTATCTGGGCAACCTCAATAACTATTTTCTTTATGATGCCTGCTTCAAGCGTGTGCCCCAAGTCTCGGGAAAAGATCTTGACTCCGATAATGCGTCCCCGCTTGCCATGTTCCATGCGGAGCGAAGTGTCTTTTACATCTCGGGCTTTTTCCGCAAAGATGGAGCGCAAGAGCCGCTCTTCCGGAGTGAGTTCGGTTTCTCCTTTCGGAGTAATTTTGCCCACCAATATGTCGTTTTCCCGGACTTCCGCGCCAATGCGGACAACTCCGTCTTCGTCTAAATCTTTCAGTTTAAGTTCGCCGACGTTGGGTATGTCGCGGGTAGTTATTTCGGGACCGAGTTTGGTATCGCGGACCACGCAGGTAAATTCTTCCACATACACGCTGGTAAATTTGCTGTTCTTTACCAGGCGTTCGGAAACAATGATGGCATCTTCGTAGGTAGAACCGGACCAGGACAGGAAGGCGACGAAAATATTCTGTCCGAGAGAGATTTGGCCGTTCACGGTGCTCGAGGTATCCGCGAGAACATCTCCTTTTTTCACTTTATCGCCGACATCTACCAGCGGACGCTGATGAAATACCGCAAAGTTGTTGTTGCGCAGGAAATTTACCAGAGTATATGTATGTTCTTTCTTGCCTTCCACCACGATCTTTTTAGCATCCAAATATTTGACCACGCCGTCTTCTAGGGCAATAACCAGCCGGCCGGAATCGCGAGAAGCCAGTTCTTCCACTCCTGTGGCTACAAGCGGCATTTCGGGTAAAACGCAAGGCACTGCCTGTTTCTGCATGTTAGATCCCATAAGCGCCCGATTCGCATTGTTGTGCTCCAGGAACGGTATCATTGAAGTCGCGATGGAAAATGCCTGGTTGGGCGCCACGTCTATGAAATCCACTTCGTCGCGCGAGACCATACCCGGTTCGGTCTTGATCCTGGCTTCTACTTTTTCTTTAGTGATCTTGCCGTTCTCGTCATAAGGAATACCGGCATGGGCAATGTTGTACTGCTCTTCTTCCAGCGCATTGAGATATACTATCTCACCGGTAATTTTTCCGTTCTTAACTCTTACGTAGGGCGTTTCAATTATTCCGAAATCATTGATCTTGGCATAAGTGGAAAGGTGGAGGATAAGACCGATGTTCGGTCCTTCCGGAGTATGAATCGGGCAAACGCGGCCGTAGTGCGACGGATGCACGTCGCGCACCTCAAGTCCCGCTCGCTCGCGGGTGAGCCCTCCCGGCCCGAGAGCGGAAAGTGTGCGCAAGTGTTCTATCTCGTAGAGCACGTTTTCCTGCGCCATGAACTGGGAAAGCTGGTTGGTGGTGAAAAATTCCTTGATGCGCGCCTGGAGCGGGCGTTGATTGATTATTTGTATCGGCATAGCGGTATCCACATCGATGATGGACATGCGGTCCTGAATATTGCGTTTAATCTGCATCATGCCGGTCCGTATCTTCTGCTGGAGGATCTCGCCTACAAAACGCACGCGCCTCTGGCCCAAGTGGTCAATGTCGTCCGCCTCGGCATCGGGCGTGTTGTTTAGAGTTATTATATTTGAAATCACTGTGACCAAGTCTTCCTTGGAAATAACCCTGCGGGCCAGTTCGGTTTCGTCGGTAGGCTTATTAAAGCGCTGATTGAACCGAAAACGGCCCACCGGCGAAAGATCATAACGCTCCGAGGTGAAAAGCGAATGAATGAATTCTTTGGCGTTCTCCGCGGTCGCCATATCCCCGTCGCGCAGGCGCTTATATATCTCGATATAAGAATCCACGGCGGCCTTGGAGCTTTCTTTGGCGAAAGAATTCTTGAGGGCGCCCTCCGCAAATTCATTTTTACTAAAGGCCTCTATTATAGCTTCGTCGGTTGCATAGCCCAACGCGCGCAAAAGCGCGGTGGCGGGAAATTTCCGTTTCTTGTCTATGCGTATATAAATGCCGCCATCTGCTTCCGACTCAATCTCTATCCAGACCCCGCGGGCAGGTATTATCTTGGCACCGAAATACTTCTGCCCCTTGGTTTCGCTCTCGGTGAAAAACACGCCGAAAGACCGCGCCAGCTGGGGCACAATCACGCGCTCCACGCCGTTGATGATGAAGGTGCCGTGAGGCGTCATCAAGGGCAGCTCGGACATGAAAATCTCCTGCTCTTTGACGGTGCCCAGAATCTTGTTGGTGAGTTTGACGCGTGCCTTGATGAGCCCTTGGTAGGAGAGTTTGTTTACCTTGGAGTCATTTTCGCCGGTCTTGGAATCGGAGAGGGAGAAGGAAGTGAATTCGAGCACGAACTTTTTCCCGGAATAATCCGCTATGGGCGAGAATTCTTTGAAAATTTCCGCGATGCCTGTTTCCACCAGCCACTTGAAACTCTTCTGCTGGGACTCAATCAGGTTGGGAAACGGGGCGAGAGGTTTTTTGTATCTGCTAAAGTATTTCTTCGGACGCGCTTTGTCTTTTTGCATATGGCATTAACCCGAAAAAAGCGCAAAAAATAAAAGAAAAACAGCGAAAAAATGCTTTTCCCTTATTTCTTAAAACACTCTTCCTCGGATAACATTAATTATGCTTATTTTATAAGCTTTTAATAAAGAGATTGCATCCGATACTCAATCAGTGAATCTCAAACAGCCTACTCTATTTGCGCTCTATTGTCAAACTTTATCTGGGGATTATTGTTTTAACGGCCAATTAATCTCCGGCTCCGACATACACCCATTCCCCGTCTTCTGTAATTATAATTCTGAGCTGGGAAAGATCTCCCCGATCTATGGGCCAAGTATAACGTGCCTCGATGGCAGAATGAGGGCCTGAGGCGGGTATGTAAGGTGAAAATTCAAAAGGCATCTGGAGAACCGAAATAATATCCGGATTATTCGCTTCAAAAAATTCACGGTCTCCTCCATGGAAATCTACTACTAATTTATCGTAATCTTTCGAGATTGCGGCTTGATAAATAGCTTGGCGTTTGGCTTCTACTAAAGGCGGAAGGCCTGCTTGAGCAGGAAGAGAAGGTTTCCAGTGATAATCTCCGGACAATAAAACTGATTTGTTGTCGATATCTAAAGTGTAATAATAAGAATCACCTTCGGTTCCATCTGTGGCCCTAGCGGATATCCGTGCAGTGTGATTTGGTACTATCCATTCTAAATCGTATGACAAGGGTGGAGTTTTTACTGCAACCTTATCGTACGTCTCTGACTTTATATCCCAAATTACTATTGATCTCAAATCTGGCGGACAATCATAAGGCGGGTTAAACCCGCATTCTGAAAATGGAAAGGACCCGACAAAACCCAAAACCCTTTGCGAATCAGAAAACCAGACAAGGGCTCGGTCATATAACGATTTTGAAAACACCGTGGTTTTGCCTGTTGCCACGTCAATTAACTTCAAACCATCGTCACTGGCATAAATAATCCATTTATTATCTGGAGAAGGATTGCAGGGGTAGGCACCCGGTATGCGAGCTATTGCTTCGCAGTGTGCTTCTATGGAAACTGGAGCCGAAGGATTTGGATTCTCAACAGGTGTAACTTTCGAAGTATCTGCAATCTTCTCAACCTCCGCTTTTTGACTATCAAAATATTTTAAACCTAGAAACACAAAAACAAGAGCGGTAAGAAGGCTGATTATTAACCTTGTCTTTTTCATATGGGCTTATTATACCTCGTTATTTCTCTTTTTCCACTCATCTATCAATTTATGATGGCCGGATAGAAGAACTGTTGGAACTTTGTAATTTTTACCTTTGTGTTTTAAAACTTCGGGGCGGGTGTATACCTCGCTTGAAGACACGCGTTCTTCTTCGAGCGATTCATATTTTCCCAAAATTCCCGGCACCTGTCGGGAAATGGAGTCGATAAGTATCATGGCTGGCAACTCGCCGCCGGTCAGCACGTAGTCCCCTATTGAAATTTCCTCAGCTTTCAGTATTTTTTGCACCCGGGCGTCTATGCCTTCATACCGGCCGGAAATTAAAATTATATCCGTGTATTTTTTTGCTGAGTTTTTAGCATATTGGGTAGTAAACTTTTTGCCACTTGGGGAAAATAAAATTATTTTAGTTTTCTTTCTGTCTTTTATTTTTATTTTTGAAAATGCTTTAAGGAAAAATTCCGGCCGGAGCACCATGCCGGGCCCTCCCCCGTAGGGCCTGCCGTCCACCCGTTCTTTGGGTTTGCAGAAACTCATCGGGTTATAAAATTTTATGGCAATCTTCTTGTCCTGTATGGCTCGCCCAATAATAGACTCTTTCAAATAAGAGCCGAACATTTCCGGAAAAATTGTAATGATATGAAAACGCATGTGCTTAATATAGCACAAAATAAAAAAGCCCCGTAACGGGGCTTTTTTATTTTTTATATTCCTTTCAGGTCTTCCATTGCCTGGTCGACTGTCTTGAGGGTAGGCCCCTGAGACATACCGCCCGCCATATGACCCCCTTCTCTCATGCCTCCGGCCGGCTCGTTTATCTTCAGGTTTACGCGGGCATTATTCTTCATGCCGATGATGCGAAGGAGCGTCCGTATTGCCTTGGCAGTGTTGCCCATGCGGCCTATAATTTTCCCCATGTCGGCAGGATTTACCGTTAGCGTTATCAAAACGCCCATCTCGTCCACTGTCCGCTCGATTTTTACATCGTTCGGATTGTCAACGAGGGCTTTGACTACGTATTCCAGAAATACCTTGTCTGCTTCTTCCATGGTGTACAGAATTTTAAATTTTTAATGTAAATTTGCAGTATTACGACCCCAGACTGCTATGCAGTAATTGTATCAAAAACCGGAATGGGTTGGCAAATTATTTAGCAGCTTTGAGTTCTTTGCGCTTGACTGTAGGCTTTTTCTTGGGCAATACGTTCACTTTTTTTCCGGAGATGGTCTTGTCGTGCACCAGAAAGTTGTGCATGGTGTCGGACGGTTTGGCCCCTTGGCTTATCCAATATTTTATTCTTTCGGTGTTGAGCATCCTCTTGGCTCCCTCTTTGCCCCGAGGATTATAAGTGCCTAATATTTCCAAAAATCTTCCGCTTTTAGTGCTGTTCTTGGAGTCGGTCAGAACGGCCCGAAAGGATGGGTCGTTTTTCCTGCCAATTCTCTGGAATCTTATTTTTAACATACGAGAAAGTCTAGCATAAAAGCTAAAAATTGCAACGTATCGGGGTTTTTATGCTATATTTAGCTAAATATGAAGAATAGCAGGCACGACGGCAGGAGAAAGCACGACAGGAACCAGAAACCCCAAAGCGCCAACAAATTGTTGGGCACTATTTCTATTACTTCCAAAGGCACCGGTTACGTCCGGGTTTTGGACCGCAAAGAAGACGTTGAGATAGACTTCAAGCACCTTAAGACCGCTCTGCAGGGCGACACGGTGGAGATAGTCCTCCACCCCAAAAAGGGCGGTCGGGACACGGGCGAGGTTGCCGGCATCGTTGCCCGCGCTAAGATGCGTTTCGCCGGCGTGCTTGAGGAAGAAAATAAATTATTTTTTCTCAAGCCCGACGACACGAAAATGTATGTAGATATCCTGATTCCGCCCGCGACGCTCGCGGGCGCCAAGACGGGACAAAAGGTTCTGGCTGAGATAGTTTCCTGGTCCGACCCTCGCAAAGCGCCGGAAGGCAAGGTAATTAAAATTCTGGGCATGCCAGGCGACAACGACACCGAGATGCATGCCATCGCCATGGAGAAGGGCTTCGACTCGGAACTCCCGAGCAAGGTGGAAAACGAAGCGCGAAAAATAAAAGAGGCGGGCATACAGGAATCGGACTACCAAGGCAGGCGGGATATGCGTAAAGTACTTACTTTCACCATTGACCCCAAAGACGCCAAGGATTTCGACGACGCGCTCTCCTTCAGGCTTTCCAAGGAGGGTTTGTATGAATTAGGCATCCATATCGCGGATGTATCGCATTACGTCCGTCCCGGGAGCCTATTGGACGAAGAAGCGCGCGGACGCGGAACTTCCGTCTATCTGGTGGACCGGACCATACCCATGCTGCCGGAAGTATTGTCCAACGACTTGTGCTCTCTTGTTCCCAATAAGGACCGCCTCTGCATGAGCGCCATATTTATTTTGAATAAAAACGCGGAGGTAAAAGACCAGTGGTTCGGCCGCACAGTCATACATTCGCAAAAAAGATTTACTTACGAGGAGGCGGAAAAATCCATCAAGGAATCTTCCGCCCCGCTGCACAAAGAACTTGCGCTCTTAAACGACCTGGCAAAGAAACTCACACATGAACGATTCGCCCGCGGAGCGATATCTTTGGATCAGGAGGAGGTCCGTTTCGTGCTGGCACCGGACGGCACACCCCTGAAAGTGGAAATAAAACAGCGGGGAGATTCCAATCGCCTCATAGAAGAATTCATGCTCTTGGCCAACAAGAAAGTGGCAGAAACACTTTCCACCACCAAGAAAAAGGGTGTGCCGGATAATATTTCCATCTACCGCGTGCATGACCTGCCCAGTAAGGAAAAAATGGCGGATCTGGCGGTATTTTTGAGAAGTCTGGGACTAAAAGCTCCTTTGGTGGACGGCATCATTCCGAGCCATGAATTAAATAAACTCTTGAAGAATCTGTCCGGAAAAGATACCATGGCAGATACCGTGCACCGGGCGGTCATCCGCTCCATGGCCAAAGCCGTTTACTCCACCAAAAACATCGGGCATTACGGACTAGCATTCGAGTACTATACCCATTTCACCTCCCCCATCCGGCGTTATCCGGACATACTGGTCCATAGACTCTTGGATAACCACCTGGCCGGCAGAAAAATTCCCGCGGACAAACTGTTGGAATATGAAAAAATGTCCCTGGTCGCAAGCGAGCAGGAGAAGCGCGCCTCCGACGCTGAACGCGCTTCCATAAAATACAAGCAAGTGGAATACATGTCCTACCGCCGGGGCGAATATTTCGACGGCATCGTCAGCGGCATTACCGAATGGGGAATGTATGTGGAAGAAGTACACACAAAATGTGAAGGCTTGGTGCGGGTACGGGATATGAATGACGATTTTTATGTTTTTGATGAAAAAAGACTTTCATTTTCCGGCCAAAAGACCAAAAACTCTTACCGCTTGGGCGACCGTGTTAGAATAAAGGTCAAGGAGGCGGATTTGGAGCGAAAAACAATAGATTACATTTTAGCTTGAATTTGACGGAAAATTTACATGAAGTTCGTAAGAAAAAACAAAAGAATAATCGTGTGGGCAGCTTTCCCGGTAGCCTTCGGGGTATTGGTCTCTTCTTTTCTGTTCTCGTTTTTAAAAATCGGCAATGCTTTAGAAAATACAAAAAACGTGTTATTCGCGGTATCCATGGCGCCCGAAGAAAATCAGTCTGAAAAACCGCAATATTTTTACATAAACAAAAGCGAAGGCACAAAACCAAAAGTAAGCGCGCAGGCGTTCCTGGTCGGGGACTTGAAAACCGGCGAAGTTATCCTGTCGAAAAACCAAGAAACAAAATTCCCCATGGCATCGGTATCCAAGCTCATGACCGCGTTGGTTACGAGCGAGCTTGCGAAATCCGAGGATGTGGCCACGGTGAGTAAAAAAGCCATAGCCACTCTGGGCCAAAACGGCGAACTGCGGGCCGGGGAAAAAATAAAAGCCGCCGATCTCGTCTATCCCCTGCTCCTGGAGTCGTCAAACGACGCCGCGGAAGCACTCGCGGAACATTTCGGGCGGCAAAACTTTATGGATAAAATGAACCTGCAGGCGGAACAGCTTATGATGTCTTCCACGTCTTACGAAGATCCGAGCGGCCTTTCGCCAAATAATAAATCCACCGCCGCAGACCTGTTCAAGCTGGCTGGCTACATCGAAGAAAAACATGGGGAACTTTTTGACATTACTGCCAAGCGGAGCTATTCCGCGCCCAAGCACAACTGGTCCAACATCAGCCAGTTTTTGGGTAAGGACGGCTACTCCGGCGGGAAGAGCGGCTATACCGATGCCGCTCTCCAAAGCGGCGTGGCAATATTTGAATTGCCTTTGGGAGAATCCGGCACCCGGCCCATCGCTATCACCCTTCTCCGCAGTCTGGACCGCAAAAAGGACGTAGAGAATATTTTGAAATATTTGGGAAGCTACGTGTATTATGGCGGCAAGACCGACTCGGCACGGGCATGGGTAGAGGAGAAAGTCGGTATGCCACCGATATACGAACCATCTTTCGTAACTCTGTCTTTTCTGGGGGATATAATGCTGGACCGCGGAGTTCGGGGCTCGGTGGTCAAAAATTTTAAAAATGATTATTCCGCCCTTTTTGTAAAAATACCCCAGAAGCTCCTTAAGAATTCCGACATTGCGTTCGCGAACCTGGAAGGCACGGCCTCCGACCAGGGCGTAGACGGGAAAAATTTATATTCTTTCCGGATGGACCCGGGTGTAATCCCCGCTCTTGCCGGCGCAGGTCTTGATATCCTGTCCGTTGGGAACAACCATGTCGGCGACTGGGGGCGTTCCGCCTACGCAGATACTTTGTCACGCCTGAAGGAAAACGAGATTCTCTACACCGGCGGCGGCATGGGCGAAGCAGAAGCCGAAAAGCCGGTCATCATTGAAAAGTACAGCATGAAAATAGGATTTCTAGGATTTTCGGATGTAGGCCCCGCCTGGATGGAAGCGGGCAAGCAGAAGGCGGGTATGCCTGCGAAGGCAGGGCTGCTCCTTGCCAGCGACCCGCGTTTTGATGAAATCGTGCAAAATGCCGCCAGCCAAGTGGATTTTCTCATCGTCTCCTTCCACTGGGGCGATGAATACCAGGCCAAACATAATGCCCGGCAGGAATATCTGGCACACCGCGCGGTGGACCATGGCGCGAAACTGATTATCGGCCACCATCCTCATGTCGTCGAAGATACGGAAGTTTATAAAGAAAGTTTTATAGCTTATTCCCTTGGCAATTTCATCTTTGACCAATCATGGTCCAAGCCAACCATGCAAGGCATGCTCCTGCAGGTCAAGCTCTGGAAGGACGGCACGCTGGACGTAAAGAAAAACACCACCTACTTGAATTCCGTCTTTCAGCTCGACCGCGTAACGGAAGGCAAAGAGGAGAAAATAAAATTTCAGAATCCCTAGTGATTTCCCTAGGGATTGATATAATTAAGGAATGAGAAAACTAAACAAGACAGGGATAAGAAACATACAGCAGTCCGGCGGGTCATATTACATTACTCTGCCGATTGAAATAGTAAGGTCGTTCAGATGGAAAGAAAGACAGAAAGTGGTAGTTAAAAAAATCCGCGGCGGAATCCAAGTCAAAGATTGGAAGAAATAAAATTCAGAAATTCGGAAGAATTTTTTTGAGCTTACTTTGTAAATCTTGTGCGGTGGTAAATAAAATACTTTCAATGCCTAGAGCTCTGGCCGCTTCTATATTCCTCTCATGGTCATCTATAAAAAGACATTCTTCGGGTTTTGCGTTCAGTTTTTGTAAAACTTTTTGAAATGCGGAGGGATGTGGTTTTGAAACTTTGTCTTCGTAGGAATACGAGAGTGCGTCAAACAATTTATGGAAGTCGAATTTCTTTTCCAGGTAATCAATCCACTCTTTGCCGTGAATTGATAAGATGGCAGTCTTATACCCAAGCTTTCTGACTTTTATAACAATGGCTCTAGTGCCTTCAACTTCTCGAAAATTTTCCCTAAGATGGGCTTTTAAATATTCTTGGGTTCCTAGTTCAGGATATTGCCTCAGAACTGCCTCAAGATACGCATCCTCGCTGACATTTCCAAGAAAAAGTTCCTCCACGATAGGAACAAGCAAGGGTGTCTTAAAGAGAGCATCACTGATTTTATGCTTTTCCTTTAGCGCAAGACCGGTATCTCGTATGCCGTGTATTAAAACTTCTCCTAAATCAAAAATTATATTCTTGATCTTGTTGTTTTGATGCATAATATTTATTTCGCTATCTGGGTAGCTTCTTCGAATTTTACGGACAGGAGTTTGGAGGCGCCGTCGGATCCTATGGTGATGCCGTAGAGCACCCCGGCGCGAGACATGGTTTCGCGGTTGTGGGTAACCACGATGAGCTGGGAGCGCTTGGAGAGTTTTTCCAGCATGTCACCGTATTTGCGCGAGTTCGCTTCATCAAGCGCGGCATCGGTCTCGTCTAAGATGAGGAACGGCGGCGGGTTGACCTGGGACATCGCAAAGAGAAGCGCGATGGAGGTGAGTGAGCGCTCGCCGCCGGAGAAAGCATGCAGGTCTTTTACCTTTTTATGGGGCAAGGACACGTTTATCTCTATGCCCTGCTCGGGCTCGCCTTCCTCTTCGCCCGCCAAAGCCTCAGCGTCGGCGGGTTCTTCATTCTCATCAAATTCTATTTTTCTTCTTCGCCTCATCTCGGTCACGACAGCGAGCGAAGCATGCCCGCCGCCGAAAAGTATCGCGAAAAATTCCTGGAATTCCTTGTTTATTTTTTTAACACCCTCTTTAAATTCTGTATCGATCTTTTCTTTAAGATCGGTTATGAGCACTTTAAGGGACTCTATGCTTTTTCCCAAGTCTTCCAGCTCTTTCTCAAGGAATCGGTCCCGTTCGGTTACCTCTCCATATTCTTTCATTAGTTCCGCGCCGCCGCCGATTCCAGTGTCTTCCAGTTTTATTTTAATGCGTTCTATTTTTTTCTTTAATTCTTCCTGGGTGGTATCTGTCTTCTGATTGTCTTTGTTATTTTTGTAAGCCAAAATATCCTCGCCCAGGAGGACACCGCCCTCTTTGAGCTCGCTCTCAAAAGCGTCTTTCCGTATCCTTAAATTTTCTTCTTTTATTTTGACCAGTTCCAGTGCGGAATGAACTTCCTGCTCTCTGACTTTCCAAGCAAATTTCTCACGCTCCAGATCCCGCAGAGCCTCCATCTCTTTATTAATGTCCTGTTTGAAGTTTTCCGCAAGCGCCGCATTTTCTTTTTCTTCGTTTTCAACCCGTCTAATCTCCGCAAGAGTTGACGCCTGTGTTTTTTTGAGTTCTTCCAATTCCTCGGTTTCGTGCCGCTTTTTTTCCGACTGCTCCGGGTCGGTCTCCGCAATAACGCTACCGCACATTGGGCACCGGCCGGAAATCTTGGCCTTCCTGTCCCCGGCCTCTATCATGCCCTCTATACGTCCGATTTTGCGCTCAAGTTCGTTCTTCTCCGACCGTAAAGAGTTTACCTTCTGCTCGACGGCGCGGAGGTCCTCTATTTTCTTTCCGCCCGAAGCATCATTTTGATCTTCAGTCTTGGAAATTTTCGCGCTTACTTCGCGAAGTTCGCCCGACAACCGCCCGTGCTCCGAGGCAAGCTCGTTTTTTTCGCTTTGCAGGTAAATTTCTTCTTTTTTCAGATATTTCCCGTAAAGAGCGGATAGTTCGCTACGCATTTCTTTTGCGCGCTCGAGCTTTTCCACCTGCTTTTCCAGAAACTTAAGGTGTGGCGCGTTCTCGCGGCGGAGCAGGGTCACCTCCTTCATGTTCTCGTTCGTCCGTTCGAGCTTTCGTTCGCTTTCTTTTATTTTGTACTGGTAGATGCGGAGGCCCAGGGCGTCTTCCACCATTTCTTTCCTATCGCGCGCCGATGCGGAGAGAATTCTGTCCGCCTCGCCCTGCGAAATTATATGGTGCCCGGAAGAGCCGATGTGGACCGATGCGAGCAGGCCATGGATATCTTTGAGCCGGACCTCCGAGCCATTCAAAATGTACTTGTTGACTCCGTCGGAGTAAACCTCGCGTGAAATAGAAATGACGTCATAATTTAAATTTATATCTTCTCCCGCGTCATTCCAGAGTTTGAAAATTTTATCAGCATTATTGAAATAAGCAGTGATGGACGCGCGCGTGCCACGTGAGAGATTCTTGGATCCTTTAAATACCAGGTCCGCACCGCCCTTGCCGCGCATGGATTTCATGGACTGCTCGCCCAGAACGAAACGCACCGCTTCCACCACATTGGACTTTCCGCTGCCGTTCGGACCCACTATGGCCACTATGGGGCTCTCGAACTCCAAGACCGTTTTATGGGCGAAAGATTTAAAACCGTTTAAGGAAAGCGTTTTGAGCCGCATATTTTAGTCTGCCCAGTTTTTTGTTTTTAATGCTGCGAGCGCCGCCGCCTGTTCCGCCTCCTGTTTGGATTTGCCTTTCCCGAGCGCGATTTGTTCCGTATTGAAATAAATACCTACGGTAAAATGCTTGTCGTGGTCCGGGCCACGCTCCTCCAGAACTTTGTACATCGGAGTGCACTGTACAAATTCCTGCGCTTTTTCCTGCACCAGGGACTTTGCGTCCCGCCAGAGCTTTTTATCCACTATTTCCTCCGTCTTGGGTAAAAGTGTTTCGGTAATGAAAAGATCTGCGGCGGCATAGCCCTGGTCCATGTAAATCGCCCCGATAAGCGCTTCATAAGTATTTGCCAAGATGTACTGCCGGGCCTTGCCGCGATCTTTGGCTTCGCCCTTGGACAACAGTAGATAATCGTTCATGCCGATACTCTCCGCGACGCTTGAGATTATGACCGCGTTTACGAGGGCGGACCGAAGCGCGGTCAGCTCGCCTTCGGTATGATTGGGATACTTCTTGTAAAGAAAGTCTGTCACCGAAAGTTCCAGCACTGCATCGCCTAAAAATTCCAACCGCTCGTTGTGGGCAAGCGCGGAAGATTCGTTTTCGTTGATGTACGAACGGTGAATAAATGCCTGCCGGAGGAGGCCCTTGCTCTTAAAATTTACCTTTATTTTTTTCTCAAAATCTGCGAATTGGACCATGGCGGTATTGTTTACTTCTTACTGATAATTTCTACCGCTTTGCCGATAAGCGGGATTATGTCGTTGTAAATGCGGAGCTCCGGGATAGCGGACACGGGAAACCAGCGAGCCCCATCAAGCCCGGTGGATTTCTCGAGCACAAGTTCCTTGTATTCGCTTCGCGCCAAAAAATATACCACTCGCTTCAAACTCTTGCCTTTTTCCGGGTGGGACGCCACATACTCGTTCTCTCCGAGTTTTTCTTCTATGTCGATGTCCAGCCCTATCTCCTCTTTTATCTCCCTCCTGGTTGCCTCTTCTTCGTTCTCATCTTCCGACATCCCACCCTTGGAAATGGTCCAGTAGCCGAAAACATCGTGCACCAGAGCAAACATCGCCACCCCGTCTTTGTGGGTATAGATAAGCGCTCCGCCTTTTTTATCCACCGGAAGCTTCGAGATGTCTACCGGTTCGTCTTTTTTCTTCTTGCGGCTCTGCTGGTCTTTGCCCGGCTCGCCGATTTCTTTGTAGACGGCACCCAGAACTCCATTCACAAATTTGCCGGAATTCTCACCGCCAAAAGTCTTCGCAAGCTCTATGGCTTCGTTGATGGCAACCTTGGGCGGCACTTCGGAGCTGTCGCCGAAAAGAAGTTCCGTAAGCCCGATGCGTAAAATATTCCGGTCAATTACCGAAATTTTATCCAGAGGCCAGTCCGGCGCGGCTTTTTCTATTATCTCGTCCACCGTCGCGCGCTTCTTGAGTGTAAGTTCCAGGAGCGCGGACGCGAAAGGGTCCTCCTCGAAACCGGGAGCAAATTCCACAAGATTCCTTTTTAAAGTATCTTTTATCTCGAGGTCGGAATTTGCGGGCTTTTGGTCAGCCGGCAAGAAATCCCATTCGAAAAGAGTTTGGAGCACTATTGACCTTGAAAGGTGCCGATTAGCCATTTTTTTGGGTTATGGGCGCTAGGCGCGACCGCTTTAGCAACAACGCTAGCGCGATCAGGCCTAAGGCCTAACTTTCTACTTCGCTGCCAACGCTTTTGCCTTGGCTTTTTTCTGCTTCTTTTCCGCCTTTTTGACCAGATCCAGAACCTTCTTACCGCGGTAAAACCCACAGACAAGGCAAACACTATGGCGCAGTTTGAGGGTTTTGCAATTATCGCACGCGGAAAAATTGGTGCTCTCTAGCGCGTGGTGCGAGCGCCTGTTTTTCGTATGCGATTTTGTATGCCTCATCCTTACAACCATAGTGGTTTCATACTAGCATATTATGGACGGAAAGCAAAATTCTGCAATTAGCCTTTGACAAAAAAACTACCTTTTGCTATTATTATAGATGTGTAGAGATTGTTATGGCTACCAACCATAATCCCTAGATTGAAGGGACCGTCTGGCTAATCTACAACAAACAAAAAGAACAAAGTTGGGTGGAACCGCGAAATAGACTCGCCCCGACAAAAAGTGATAATTTTCATTTTTTGTCGGGGCGATTTTAATTTTAATTAATAAAATAAATATATGGAAAAAGACGACAGTCGAGACCATAAGAGAATCGGTAAAGAGCTGGAGCTCTTTACCTTTAGCGACACTGTCGGCAAAGGTCTGCCTTTATGGCTGCCAAAAGGCGCAACGGTTCGCCGCGAGCTGGAACGTTTTATAATTGACGAAGAACTCCGCCGAGGGTACCTGCATGTGCGCACACCGGACATTGCGAAGCTGGAACTTTTCAAAAAGTCCGGACATTATCCGCACTATAAAAACTCAATGTATGCTCCGATAGCCATTGATGATGAGGAATTTATGCTCCGCCCGATGACCTGCCCGCATCATTTTGAACTTTATCTTTCAAAACCTCATAGTTATCGAGAGCTCCCGATACGCATTGCCGAACTTGCCCAATTATACCGATACGAACAATCGGGAGAACTTATGGGCTTGCAGAGAGTGCGAACTTTCTGCCTGGCTGATGCGCATATCATATGCGCAAACGAAGAACAGGCAATTGAAGAAATGAGCAAGGCGCTTGACCTTATAGAATATGTTACCTCTGTTTTTAATCTCAAGCTTGATGTTGATTACCGATACCGGTTGTCGCTTGGGGACAGGCATAATACAGAAAAATATTATAAAAATGACGAAGCCTGGGAAAAGGGTGAAGATTTAATGCACAAACTAATGCAAAAGAGAGGGTCTAAGTATGAAGAAGCAAAAGATGAGGCAGCTTTCTACGGACCAAAAATCGACATTCAAATGAAAAATGCAAATGGCAAAGAAGATACAGCTTTCACTGTACAGTATGACTTTTGTATGCCGGGAAAATTTAACCTAAATTATATTGGAGAAGACGGCAAAGACCACTTGGCTTTTGTGGTACATCGCTCATCCATCGGAGCAATAGAGCGAATAATGGCCTTCCTTATAGAAAAATATGTGGGAGCTTTTCCTCTCTGGCTCGCGCCAGTGCAGGTAAAAGTTATCCCCGTGCGCATCAACCATAACGAATACGCAAAAGAAGTTGCCAATTTATTGAAAGAAAATAATATCCGAGTAGAGCTTGACGATAGTGACTCAAACCTCGGGGGCAAAGTCCGCGATGCGAAAAACAACAAAGTTCCCTACTGGATAGTTCTTGGCGACAAGGAAATCGAGGCCAAAAAAGTGACCTTGGAATCCCGCGATGCGGGACAACTCGGCCAAATGTCCAAGGAAGAGCTTGTCCAAAAACTAACTGAGGAGATTCAAAGCAAAAAATGAGACTTATAATCACCAGGCACGGCGAAACGGAAGAAAATAAGGCCGGCATTATGCAGGGACATCTGCCCGGAAAATTATCCGCTGAAGGCATAAGGCAGGCGCAAAAAGTCGCGGAAAGGTTAAAGAGCGAGAAAATAGATTTTATCTTCTCAAGCGACCTTGCGCGCGCCGCCGACACGGCAGTAGAGATATCGCTCTATCACCCCGAAGCCAAATTGGAATTAACACAGGAACTCCGGGAGAGAAATTTGGGAGAATTTACAGGAAAAAATATAAGCGAGGCAGTCCTACATCAAAAAGGTTCGACCGCTGTTTTTGCAGAAATAAAAACTGGTGAGACAGAGCAGGACCTGTATAAAAGAGCGACAATTTATCTGGAAAAAACATTGGAGTTACACCCTGACCATACAGTTTTGCTAGTGGGGCATAGTGGAATAAATAAAGCTCTGATCGCAGTAATTACCCGCAGAACGCACGACTATATGAAAACCATGGAAACCCAGCATAACACCAATGTAAGTATTTTTGAGATAGACGAAAACAAAAACCACAAAATTCACCTCTTAAACGACATTGAGCATTTGAAGTAGTTAGATATCGATCTCCGCAAGCTTGGCGTTGGATTGGATGAAAGATTTGCGCGGCGGGACTTCGGAACCCATGAGGATATCGAAAATTTTATTCGCCTCTTCGGCGTCAGCGATGTCTACCCTTTTCAACACCCGATTGGCGGGGTCCATTGTCGTTTCCCATAATTCTTCAGGATTCATTTCGCCCAAGCCTTTAAAGCGCTGGATGTGTATCTTGGTGGACTTGGCTTTTCCAACGGCCTCCTCAGGACCTTCGGCTTCTTCTCCTTCGATTACCTCCGTACTTTCTGCCTCGTGTATCTCGCTCACATCCGCATTCTTGCCAATAATTTTAACTTTTTCTTCATCGGTATAAGCATAAGAAATTTCTTTGCCTCTTTTGATTTTATAAAGTGGTGGCTGAGCGATATAAATGTAGCCTGCGTCTATGACCGCCCGGAAATATCTGTAGAAAAGTGTGAGAAGCAATGTCCGAATGTGCGAACCGTCCACATCGGCATCGGTGGCAATGATTATCTTGTGATAGCGAATCTTTTCAATATCGAAAGTATCCCCTATGGAGGTCCCCAGGGCAATCACCAGAGATTTCACTTCTTTGGATGCCAGCATCTTGTCGATGCGGGCACGTTCCACATTTAAAATTTTACCCCGAAGCGGCAGTATGGCTTGGGTCCGCCGGTCGCGACCTTGTTTGGCCGAGCCGCCTGCGGAATCTCCCTCTACGATGAAGAGCTCGGATTCAGATGCGTCTTTGGTCTGGCAGTCCGCGAGCTTGCCGGGCAGTGTCATGCCTTCCAGCGCCCCCTTCCGGAGCACGGAATCCTTGGCCGCCTTGGCCGCCTTGCGGGCTTTGAGTGCCAGGATGGATTTATTGATGATCGCCTTTGCTTCGTCCGGATTTTCCTCCAAAAAGCTTCCGAAGGCCTCGCCAAAAATGGTCGCGACAGCGCCCTGTGCTTCCATACTGCCCAATTTGCCTTTGGTCTGGCCTTCAAACTGGATTTCCCGGAGCTTGACCGAGATGACCGCTGTCAGTCCTTCCAACACGTCCTCGCCGGTGAATCCGCCTTCGGATTCTTTCATCATCTCGTTCTTTTTGCAGTAAGTATTAAGGGTCCTGGTAAGCGCGGTCTTGAATCCGGTCACGTGCGTGCCGCCTTCGGGGTTGTAAATATTGTTCGCAAAAGGAAAAATTCTGTCGGATATATCGTCCACATACTGGAGCGCGACTTCCACCCCGACCCCGTCTTGCTCTTTTTCCACGTAGAAAATATTATTTTGTACCGGCTTCTGGAACTTGTTGTAATACTTTACCAGGGATACGAGCCCCCCTTCAAAATAAAAAGAGACGGAGGGCAGCTCCAGGCCCAGTTCCCGGAAATAAAAAACGTCTTCCTCGTTCATGCCCTTTTTGTTGTCAAACTCGCGAGCATCAATAATCAATATTTTGAGTTTCTTCACCAGGTAAGCCTGCTGCCTCAAGTGGTTTACGACAGTATGCCAGTCGAATTTTATATCGCCGAAAATTTCCGTGTCCGGCTCGAAAGTTATGATGGTACCCTGCAACTTGGAAGCGCTTATTTTCTTGACCGCACTCTTTTTCTTGCCTTTGGAATATTCCTGCAAGTACTTTCCGCCGTCCCGGTGCACTTCCGCACGGCAATAATCGGACAGGGCGTTCACTACGGATGCGCCCACGCCGTGTAGGCCGCCGGAAACTTTGTAGCCTTCCCCGCCGAATTTGCCTCCGGCGTGCAGCGTAGTCATCACCGTTTCCAGCGCGGAGACTTTGGTTTTTTTGTGGATATCCACGGGCACTCCGCGGCCGTTGTCCGCCACGCGCACACGGTTGCCCGGTAGCATGACTATCTCAATATCGTCGCAAAATCCGCCCATGGCTTCGTCGCGGGAATTGTCGAAAATCTCCCATACGAGGTGGTGCATACCCTCGGGCCCAGTGGTGCCGATATACATGCCCGGACGGCGCCTGACGGGCTCCAGGCCCTCTAAAACGGAGATGTCAGAGGCATCATAATGATGGCCTTTTGAGCCATCTTTTTTGTCCTTTTCTTCCTTTGCCATATAGACCCATTATAGCAGAAATACATAGGTTTTGCTAGTGATTTTTAACTAAATTCGTGTTGTAAAATCACCCTAAAATTAGTATAGGGGTTGCGGCTACGAATGTTGCAGCAACCCCTATGTCCACAGATCGCGTGCGGCCGCGGCCGGCTAGATACCGGCGGAGATACCATCTCTTTCGAGATGGGCTTCGTGGAGAAGAAGGTCCAGTTTTGCCTGAATTCGTCGCATCTGAAAATCGCGACTGGCGCGCTTGTTGAGAGAACCATGGGGCTTCTTCACGCTTTTTTCTGCTATGCGAAGAATCTCTACGTAATACCTCTCGATCTTTTCGCTCAGCGGATCGTTAAAATAAAGTTCCATTGAACTACTCCCCCAATGCCGATTTCGCCCAGCTTTGCGGTTCTGCAAAGAACACCATAGGGTTTTAGATTGACCCAAAAACGACCAAGCCCTCCGTGATTGGAGGGCTCGTGTGGAAACCTGTCAAATACTTTTGCAAATACGCCAGTAAAAGCTAAGCACCGAAAGGTTTCCGCATGAACCCCCCAATTTGGCGTATTTCCATTTAGTTGTAAAAGAACAAAAAAGCCCCCGAGAGGGCTGGTGTTTGAGTTGTAAATTTTGGTTTTAGTAGTTTTTACAGCGCAAATATCAGCCCTCTAGAAGAGAGTTGATAATGACGAGTACCAAATTTGCCTGTAAATTTTTCACATTCGTATTATAGCACATATGAAAAGGATGCAAGGTGGGGGCTGTGGAAAACATTATCTTACTTGCCATCCCTTTTCCGTAATTTTCTCCGTTATTTTGGTCAAGAGTTCATTTACCTCTCCGTCCGTAAGAGTCCTATCGTAGGACTGGAAAACTATCCGGAACGCGTAAGAAACTTTGCCGTCTTTTTTGAACTCATCGAAAAGTTCGGGCCCCCGGACTACCATTTCCCCCGCATTATCCTTCATGACTTTGGCGACATCTTCTGTCTTAATCCCTTCAGGCACCCATACCGCCATATCGCGCGCAATAAACGGATACAGCGGCCACATTTTAAAAACGGACACCGGGCCTTGGGTTTTGGGTTCAAGCTTAATGTCAGCGGACATGTCTTTGCAAAATTCGTCCAGTGTCATTTCTTTTACTTCCTTTTTGTCTCCGTAGGCGACACGCATCTCTTCTACGCTCTTTTTGAAGATCGTTCCAATTTCAAAAACTTTTACCGTGTCAGTGCCCAAAAGCGGAGCATTGGCTTGGTTTAATTTAATGCTTTCCCGTAGTCCGTCCACCAAATTGGTGCGCAAGAAGTTTTTGTCCGATGCGGATGCCAAAACTGCTACATCCCCGCTATTTTTAAAACTGGAAGTCATAACTTCGGAATATCCTTCCCCTATCAATTTATTCCTAGCCCAAACAATTTTTGCATATGTATTGTTTTGTTTTGGAAGAAATTCAATTTTGGGTATTTTCGGCTTAACTTTGTCATATCCTAAAATTCTGCCTATTTCCTCGGCGGCATCTTCTTCTATATTTAAATCCAGCCGCATGGCAGGCACGGTAATGGTAAACCCACCGTTTTCTTCTTTATGCTCCATGTTATATCTTTTCAGGATGTCTTTTATTTCAGCCGGAGAAACGGGGAGCCCTAAAATTTTAGAAATTTTTTCCGTCCGGAAAGAAAGCTTTTGTACCTCTTGTTTTTTGGGGTAGACATCCACAATATCCTCAAAAATCGCCTCGGGACACATCTCGGCTATGAGCGCGGAAAGTTCCCGCATCCCATAAGATGCCAGCTCGGGAGACAGGTCATTTTCGAAACGCTTTTTTGCATCGGTTTGAATATTGAGGGCCTGAGCCGTTTTACGGACACTGGTCGGATCAAAATTCGCGCATTCAAGAATAATATCTGTCGTATTGTCAGAAAGTTCAGCGTATTTCCCACCTTTTATACCGGCTATATCCAGCGCGTTTCCATAGTCATCAGCGATAATCATCATTGACTCATCCATTATTTTTTCCCCACCGCCGAGCAAGGTTATCGTCTCTCCTTTTTTCGCATCCCGAACCTGGAGTTTTAAGTCTTTCACTTTACTTAAATCAAAAACATGGGCCGGTTGCCCACAATTAAACATCGTTAGATTTGTTGCATCTACGATATTGTTTATACTTCTCTGTCCTATTGATTCCAAATGCTTCACCACCCAATCGGGGGACGGACCGATTTTGATATTTCTCGCTACACGTCCCATATACCTGCGGCAGTTCGGAGATTCAATCGTCTTTATTAGTTTGGTCGGTTTTGATTCCGGAATTTTATATTTGGGCGTCGGGTCGTTAAATTTTATATTTAAGAGCGACGCCAGCTCGCGGGCGAGCCCCTGATGGCTCAAAAGGTCATGCGCACGGTTTGGTAATATTTTAATATCAAAAACCGTATCGCCATCAGGTTTACTGCTCATTTCTTCAACTTCAAAAAGGTGGCGGGTAATAGTATCCGCCAGCTTCGTCACTTCGGGGGCATCTGGGATATACCATTTAAGCCAGTTGTAAGAGTAAAGCATACTATAATTGGTTTAACCTTAAATCCCCGCTATAAATTAAGCGTACATCCGGGATGCCCCATTTAACCATGGCGATACGGTCAAAGCCGTGTCCAAAAAGGAGGCATTGGTATTTCTTGGGGTCCAGACCGATATTTTTCAAAACATTAGGGTGTGCCATTCCCGCTCCACCCATCTCCAGCCATTTTCCTTTAAATTTCGTAAAGGTTTCTACTGAAGGTTCTGTAAAAGGAAAGAAGCTGGGGCGAAACTCTAATTCTATATCATCCCCCAGCATTTTCTTATAGAAATTAGTGAGTACCCCTTTTAGGTTAGCTAGAGAAATATTTTCTCCTATCATTCCTCCGTCTATCTGATAAAACTGCATTTCGTGAGTAGAGTCCGTAGCTTCATTGCGGAAAACCTTGCCAATGGAAATAAATGCGGCGGGTATGCGGCCCTCTTTGCCCGCCTGCTCCAGCGCGCGTGCGATGGTCGCGGTCGTATGCGTACGGAGCACTTTTTCCTTTTCATCTTTAATCACAAAAGTGTCCTGCATGTCCCGCGCGGGATGGTCCCGGGGCACATTTAAAACGTCAAAGTTGTACCATTCGCTTTCAAGCTCGGGGCCGGTAGCGATTTCAAAGCCCATTTCGGCGAAAACAGTATACGCCTCCGCCGCCAGGAGCGAGAGCGGGTGGATACTGCCTTTTTGACCCTTATCTTCCATGTTTTTTATTCTACAGCAAAAAACCAAAAGGGCAACGTTCCGTCTTCGGGAACGGTTTTACTTCCGGGTGGAGTATTTGCCCCGAATTACCCATTTATACGTAGTTATTTCTTTCGGTCCCATGGGTCCCCGCGCGTGAAGCTTGGAAGTGGAAATGCCCAACTCCGACCCCAGACCGAACATGGCCCCGTCGGAGAACCGCGTGGACGCGTTTGTATACACCGCTGCCGCGTCTACGGCGCTTAAAAATTTCCGGCAATTATTTTCGTCTCCCGAGAGAATGGCTTCCGAGTGCTTGGAAGAATATTTACCTATATGTGAGAGCGCCTCATTAATGCCAGAGACTATTTTTACCGACATTTTCTGGCTCAGGAATTCCCGGCCGAAGTCCGTTGCTTTGGCTTTCTTGAGCAGGCGGGCAGGATATATTTTTTTTAATATGCCGAAACTTTTCGGATCGGCGAAAATTTCCACATCTTTTTTGACGAGAAGCCGGGAAACCAGCGGCAGGAATTTTGGGGCTACGTCTTTGTGGAGAAGCAAGGTGTCGAGTGAGTTACATACGCTCGGCCGCTGGGTTTTAGCATTGAAGACCACTGCCGCGGCCTTGGAGAGTTTTGCCGACTTGTCCACAAACGTGTGGCACACTCCGGCGCCGGTTTCAATGAAGGGCACCGTGGCATTTTTCCGGACATAATTTATCAGGTTCTGGCTTCCGCGGGGAATAATGACATCCACAAGGCCAGAAGCCCCGATTATGCTGGATGCAGCATTTTTTATTTTCGGGTCGATGAATTGGATTGCGTCCGAACTCGCCCCAGCAGAAAGAAGAGCTTCTTTGATTATTTTGTGGAGCACTATGTAGCTTTCGCGCGCCTCCACGCCCCCCTTGAGCGCTGCTGCGTTACCCGATTTTATACAAATTGCCGCGACATCCGTGGTCACATTTGGCCGGGACTCATAGATAATGCCTACAACGCCCATGGGTACGCGCACCCGGCAAATTTTAAGCCCGTGCCGCTCCCGGCAGTCAAAAACTTCGCCCAGTGGGTCGGGCATTTTTACTATAGCCTCGATTTCTTGGGCCATACCCTCGATGCGCTCATTATTTAGGAGTAACCGGTCGTGCATAGGATCAGAGCCGGAAAGGTTTTGGAGGTCTTTCTGATTGGCACGGATAATATCTTTTCTGTGCCTTCGCAAGCCACTAGCCAGGTTTTTTAAAATAAGAACCCTCTTCGGATGGGGCAAAATTCCGAATTGCACGGAAGCTTTTTTGGCACTTTGCAGTTGTTTTAGTATTTTTGTGTCCATGCCCTTATTTACCTGCTTAATTGCTTGGCTCTCTGATATGCGTAACGTACCGCGCTTGAAACCATCTTTTCGAATCCTTTTTGTTTGAAGGTTCGGAGTGCCGCTTCCGTTGTACCGCCCTTGGAGGCTACCTTTTTTATGAGTTCCGAATAATTTCCGTGTTCACCCAGCGCCGCGGCAGCTTTGAACGTCTTCCCCACCAAACGACGGCTTTCTTCGGCGCTAAAACCCAAACTCTTAGCCGCAGCTAACATGCTGTCCGCCAAAAGGAAAAAGTATGCCGGCCCGCTACCAGAGACGGCAGTGGCGCGGTTTATGGCATCTTCATTCTTAACCTCGAAATTATCTGTTATTTTATTTATGAATTTGCCTACGCGCGCGGATTCTGCCCTGTTTAACCCCGCACTCTTCCAGACAGCTATGCCCTCACCTACCGAAAGCCCCAAGTTCGGCATCATGCGGATTATTTTTTTATGTCCCGACATTATGGCAATTTTTTTTAGTGAAACCCCCGCCATAATAGACACCAATACTGTATTTTTGTCGAGATGATTTTTTACCCGCTCAATCGCTTCTTTCGCGCTCTGCGGTTTTACGGCAATTATGGTAAAATCTGATTTCCGTATTTCTGCCGCCGCGCGGTTTTCAGAAGTATTCCGGCCGACGGCAAAAATGCTTGCTCCGCCGCTACGCTTGAGCGCGCGGGCCATGGCCTTGCCCATTGTTCCATATCCTATTATGACAACTTTATTTTTCATTTTATTTTTTTCGCTTGAGTTTTAGTTTGCGCCGCAAAACGGGTGCCGGAAAAGTCCTTCTTTAGAGCTTCCAATATTGTACCTTTTTTCTCCCCATTGCCAATAAACGTTTCCACGCCCCGCTTGGTCGCGTATTCTGCGGCATTTATCTTGGCGGCCATGCCGCCGACCCCCAGGCCCGATTTGCCTTTGGAGCAAAGGGCTTTGATTTTGGCATCAATCCGGGGAATATTCTTCAAGAGTTCCGTGTCTTCATATTTGTCCGGGTCCCTGGTGTAAAAACCGTTTTGATTGGTGAGAATCATAAGCTTGTCGGCACCGAGAGCCGCGGCTACCACCGCACTTAACATGTCGTTGTCATTCACCCGCAGGTCTTCGCCTTTCATCACGTCGTTCTCGTTGATAATCGGCAGAATCCTATGCGAGAGCATCGCGTTGATATTCAACACGAAATTTTTTAAGTGCCCTTTGTCGGCAAAATCATCGGCCAAAATAAGCATCTGGCCCACGGCAATATGGGACTTTTGAGCCGCCAAAATGTAATTGTGCATTAAAAGCGGCTGACCGACCGCCGCGGCAACTTTTTTCTGACGTTCAACATCCGAGAAATGCACATAGGGCAGGCCGGCGCCTATGGCTCCGGAACTCACCAGCACGACTTCATGCCCGTGTTTTATGAGCGCAGCAATCTCACTTATGATCTGGTCCAGCCGCATTCGGTTCAAGGCAAATTTGCCGTATATGACCTGCGTGCCCACTTTTATTACTAAACGCATATTTATTGTTTAAAATTAATAAAGGACCTTTGAGCGGCCCCGTATTTAAATTGTATGATAAATAGAGTGAAAATACAAATTTACCTCGATAGTCCCGCGAGTTTGCAATACTCGCAGTCTTTTTTGCCGCAGCCTTTTTGAAGAAATTCCATTGAGAGCACTTCGTGGGCGCACGTGTTTATCTCCTCACGGAGCTTGTCCATCTGTTCCCTGGTAATCTTAAAAGAATACTGTTCGAATTTCCCCTTTTTGTTTTTCTCCACAAAGTCCAGCGTGCATTCATCGATGACCAGATTGCCTTCGTCATAATCCTCGAGGAGCAGGTTATAAAATACTATCTGCCGTTCGTAGTCCGCTTTTTCCTCCTTGGTTTTTTCCGAGAAGCCGCGGCCGGTCTTGTAGTCCACTATGTGTATGGTGCCATCGTCGTTCTCCTCGACTTTGTCGATAAACCCCGAAAGTCGGAGCGTTTCCCTGTTGTCGAGCTCAAAGTTCCTTTTAAAGTGAAGCTCTGTTTTCACCTTATGGCTCCAGGAAGCCGAGTACGCGTCGTAATATTCCGCAAGCAATTTTTCTCCTCTCTCCCGGAACTTTTCTTCGTCTTTTTCGGTAAAATATGTTTGGGCGATTTCCTTGCCGAATGCTTCCAAAAGGTTGTTTTTTGGGAGGATCTTCTCCGCACGGGCGGAAGCGCTGAAAAACTGCTCGAGCGACTTATGGATTATGTCGCCGAATTTAAGCGTCGGGGAATACGCTTCCGGGACCTGGAACAAATTCTTGTATAAATATTTCTGCGGGCAGGAGAGAAAATTGTTAAGAGCCGAAACGTTGAGTCCGCGCTTTAAAAAAAGTTCCCGGATATATGCCGGCTCAAAGAGGGTCGCAGTCTTGTGTCCGGCGCGGAGAAAGGCCTCGAGCTTGTCTATATTTTTTTCTTCGAACTCTTTCATGCCGGAATTTTCCTTAAATTCCTCCTCGATTTCTTTCACGAATTCCGACTCTTCGTGTTCCCGGCCGTCATTGTCCGTACGCGCGAAAGAAATTGTAAGTGATTTTTTGGCGCGGGTCATGGCCACGTAAAACAGGCGCCTCTCGTCCTCGATATCGCCGTCGTACTGGTACACCGGCAGTTCTAGGCTGTCCCCGCCGCGTCGCGCTTCCCAGGACTTGCGCACGGCGTTTATGATATATACGTGCTCGAATTCGCGGCCCTTGGAGCCGTGCGCAGTCATAAGCGACACTCCTTCTATTATTTCGGGGTTCGTGCTCTCGATATCCAGGTTGTATTTGGCGAAAGCGTCGACAAAATATATGAATTCGGCCAGGCCGTATTCTTTCCGCGCTTCGCTTTGCCTTTTGATTTCATCCAGTAGCTTGTCGAGCTTCACCAACTGGAGGCGACTGTCCATTGATGCCAGGAGATACTCCATGTATCCAATTTTCGAGAGAAATGTTTTAAAGAAGTCAGAGAAATTTTGGTTTAAGGATTCGACTTTCATCTCCTTGAGCGTATCGGAAAAATTTATAAAGTTCGCCACGCTCTTAACGCCCGCCTCCTCGAGCGCCTTTTTGTCTTCCAGTACGGCAAAAATATGTTTTTTGCCCCCCGCCCGCGAAGATTTCACTTTTTCCAGTATCCTTACAACATCGTAAGCATCCAGACGGAGAAATTTTGCGAACAAGGCCTTGCCCAGATTGTGGTCATCGTTCATGTCGTAAACAGCTTTTAAAATATGTATGAGATTCCGGATGTTCGGGTCATCTAGGATCTTGTCCTTGGAGAAAATTGTGTAGTGTATACCGTAAAAATCGAAAATGGTTTTTATATCCGAAACGTTTTTATTCGCGCGGTAAAGCACCGCTATTTCCTTCGGGGCAACTCCGCTTTTTATTTTTTCTTTTATTTCTTCGGCCAGATACAGGAGTTCGAATTTGTAGTTGGAAAATTCCCTCACCGCGATTTTTTCGCTCTCTTTCTCGTGGGAATGAAGTTTGGCGCTATCCGCCATGCCTTCCGATTTAACAATAAGGCTGTGGGCACCGTCCAAAATGTCTTGATTGGAGCGATAATTCTCGGTCAGGGTCACAATCGCCACATCCGCGTACAAATCCCGGAATCTGCGGAAGGTCTCCGCGCTCGCGCCCTGAAAACGGTAAATGGACTGCTTCTCGTCCCCGACCGTAAAAATGTTGGGCCGTTTTTCCAAATGCGGCGCGTCGGTCAGAAGCTCAAGTATTTCATTCTGGCCCTGGTTGGTGTCCTGGTGCTCGTCGACTAAAATGTACTGGTACTGTTCCCCGAGGTCCGCTTTTAGATTTTTGTTTTTTCCAAGCTCAACCAATACATACAGAACCATATCCGAAAAATCATACAGCCCCCGTCGGGAAAGCTCTTTCTGATAGAGAGCGAAAATCTCGCCGAGCTCGCGGGCTTTGCCGATTTTTTTTTGTATTTTCTCCGCCTCGGTGGGCTTTAGGTCGCCCTTTTTAAACTTGCCGTAATCCTTTTTATAATAAGCGTCCTCGTTGCCTAAAAGTTCTTTCTCCCACTCCGGTATTTTCTCCGCGAATTCCTCGGAACTTAACCCCTCTTTTTTGACCGCAAGAATGCCCGCGACAATCTTCCCGAGAAAAGAAAACTCGTCGTGGAAGGAAACCAGGTCTTTAAATTTATTTTTTTGCAGGATGGCCTCCACTAGCTCCACCCGTTCCAGGTCGGTTATGACCCGGGCACCTTCAAGCTCTTCGAAATAAAACGGTAATTCTTTGATGATATGCTCGCAGAACGCATGGAAGGTGAAAATATTTACGCGGTACGCCGTATCGCCCGTGATCTCAAGCAGCCGTTCCCGCATAGAGATGACACCCGCGTTGGTAAAGGTGAGCGCCAGAATATTTTCCGGCGTGACCTGTGTATTAATTAAAATATTAGCAATGCGGAGAGCCAGTATCTGTGTCTTGCCCGTGCCGGGGCCCGCCACTACCATTACCGGGCCCTCGGTGGCATCTACGGCCTCTTTTTGAGCTTTATTTAGCTTCTCATATTCCTTTGCGAATTCTCCGGATGAAGGCATTATCCCCTATTATACACCAGGTCAAATCTTTTTAGGAAAGATTATCGAGAGCACTATAGACGCCACGAGGGCGAACATTATTACCCCGAAGGACAAAAACGAAGATATGTGGATGCTAAAAATGCCCGCGAGCATTTTGGCGCCGATGAACACGAGGATAATCGCGAGTCCTTTTTGAAGATGATGAAAACGGTGCAGAATATTTTCAATCAGGAAGAAAAGGGCCCGCAACCCCAGAATAGCAAAAATATTGGAGGTAAAAACCACAAAGAGATTTTGGGAAATGGCGAAAACAGCCGGAATGGAATCCACTGCAAAAATTATGTCCGTCGCCTCCACCATAAGTACCACCATGAAAAGGGAGGTGAAAAAGAACTTGCCGTTCTCGCGGAAAAAGAACTTGCCGCCGTGATGGGTGTCGGTGAAAGGCAGAAATTTGTGCGCGAATTTTATAACTTTATTATGCTTGAAATCTATATGCTCTTCCTTTTTCTCCGCCAGCAGTTTTATACCTGTATACAAAAGTATCGCACCAAAGATATAGAGCACCCAGTAAAATTGGTGGATGATATAAGCTCCCGCGACAATGAAAATACCCCGGAAAAGTATGGCCCCCAGGATACCCCAGAACAGGGCGCGGTGATGATATTTTTCCTCCAGCTTGAAGTAGCTGAAAATGAGCATGATCACGAAGAGGTTGTCTACTGAAAGCATCTTCTCCGTGACATAGGCGCTCAAAAACTCCACCGCCGTGACTTTGCCTATAAAAAAATAAATCAGGGCCCCGAAAATGAGCGAAATCGCTATCCAGAAAATGGACTGATACAAAGCGGGGCGGAATTCTATCTTGTGGCTCTTCTTGTTGAAAAAGCCAAGGTCCGCCACCATAAAACCTGTCACTATAACCCCGAATAAAATTGTTAAAGCCGTCTGCGCTGCCATTACGATATCTTAGCAAAAAAGCCCACCTTTGTCCTTTTTATCCGGTAGGCCAGCGCGGGAATCCCCAGACGTTCGCCCAGTGCATGGGCAATGGCACGCACATATGTGCCGGAGGAACTTCGGATTGCAAAACCGGCTATATAAAAATTCACAGATTCTTTGCCGGCCAATTTTTTACGCCAAATGCTTGAAATTTCTTTCTGCCGGAAATCCCCGTCCACCTTGCCGATCCTTTTTATAATATCTGATAATAGCTTTTGTCCGCTTGCTCTTTTAATCCCTAAAAATTTAAGTTTTTTTATGGTAACTTCCCGGGTGGGGAGTTCTACCGCCTTTTCGTCCCTGCCGTACTCCCAGAGTTGTTTGCCCTTTACGGTCTTGGACGAATAGAGCGGGTATGTCTGCCGGAATCTGCCTCTGAAATACTTTAGGTTTTTTGTAATATCTTTTGTTCCAATGTTCGTTAGAACTTTAGAACTTACTATTTTGCCTAAGATGTCGTATGTATCCGTCGCAAAACCGAAGAGGACTTCGAATTCATATTCTTTGTCCAGCACCAAATATTTTTCTTTATTACTGACTTCCTCGCCCAAGAGTGCAAGAAGCACTCCACTCGCCATCGGGTCCAACCGGCCGGCGTAGGTCATTTTTATATTTTCATATTTTTTACTCTTGGCACGCAAACGCAAGAGCGCGGCAAGCGGTGTCTCCCCCTCTCTTTTGTTAAGGATTAAAATACTTTTCATTTAACCAAATACTAGCATGCTGGACTTTCTTTTTGGCAAAAAAGGTGTAAATTATGGATAATGGTAACTTTAGAAGATTTTAAAAAACTGGATATACGCATCGGCAAAATAGTTTCCGCCGAGCGGATTCCCGATTCGGACAAGCTGGTCAAACTTATTTTTGACCTAGGAGGCGAACAGCGCCAGATACTGGCAGGTATTGCCGAGTTTTTTCCCGACCTCGCTGTTTTGGCGGGAAAAGAAGTTCCACTAATCGTGAATCTTGAACCCAGAAAAATGAGGGGCCTTGTGAGTGAAGGCATGATGCTTGCCGCCGATACCGGCGGCCGGCCGGTGCTCCTCTACCCTGCGGAAGAAGTGCCGCCAGGGAGTATCGTGCACTAGGTCACATTTTCTCTCTAATTTACTTCGTCCATCGCGTCCTCGGCGAGATTCTCGGCATCCCGCGCAAAATCTTCCGCGTCGTCATAATTCTTGTCATCGTATTCGTCCTCCGCGTCATTAAGTCGGTCTTCGGCGTCATCCAGGAAATTTTCGGCCCGGCGGATAATGGTTATGCTTACCCCGCGGCGGCGTGCGTCGTCTATTTCGTCCTCGGCGTCATTGATCGCGTCTTCCGCGTCGTTTATTGCGTCCTGCGCGTCCTCCTTATCGCCACTACTTCGGTCTCCACCCGCATCCTCAAACGCATCTTCCGCGTCCCGGTAAGCGTCGTCCGCCAGATTGTAAGCTTCGGCAAAATCCCGGTTGACGAAGAATTCATGTACGGCCTCGAGCATATTGTCTTCCGCGTCCTCTAGACTGTCCTCCGCGGAACTAGTATTGCGATTGGAGTCGTCTATCTCATCCCGCGTGTCTTCCATCATCCGGAGCGCCTCGTCTATCCTCTGCCTGGCGCTTGCTTCTTCCGTATTGCCGCCATAGTAACCGCCGACTCCGCCATAGCCCCCCGCAGGCTCAACATATTTTGCCCGTGACGCCGCATCAAAATATCCGGTTGGAGGTAAGCTCTTCGTTGTCTGCCATTGCATGACTGCCTGCGTGGTCATCGGACCGAAAAAACCGTCCGGAATCATGTAGTTCTGGTAGGGCGCGCCATAATAGCCGGAACCGCTAGACCCCAGATACTGCTGCAGGCATCTTACGTCTTCGCCCCAGCTGCCCTGCCCCAGGTCGCGAGTAAAGTTGCAGTTTGCGGCTTCGGCATTGAGGGCTACAAATAAGGCCGAACTTAGAAACAATACGCTAAAAATCTTTGTTTTCATAGAGTTTTTATAGTTAATTTATAATGAAAAACACAAAAAACCTTGGTCTTTTTTCATTCTACTACCTTGTCTTTTTTTAGCAACCCGGGCCATACCGGCTTTCTTTTTACAAAAAATAATGTAGATTAAAGAGTGTTGGAGGCGTCGCATAGCGGTCTAGTGCACCACCTTGGAAAGGTGGCATGGGGTTACTCCCATCGAGAGTTCGAATCTCTCCGCCTCCGCCAGTAGTTTTGAAAAGTGAGCATTAAAATACCCTTGTTTTAAGCTACTTTCTAAAACTGAAAAGTGATAAAATATAAGAACCCTAGAGGGATTCGAACTATGAGGGCGATTCTGTGCAAAAGCCGAGCGTTCAAGTTATAGCAAAAATTGCAAAGGCACTCGACATTTCTGTAGAAGATTTGTTAAAATAATGTATATGAATAAAAAATCAAGTGAGCTGTTGGGTATCGCCCGGTTCAAGATTCACGAGGGCAAACTTGAGGAGTTCAAGCGCTTGTCCGCGGAGTGCATTGAGATTGCGCGAGCCAAGGACAATGGAACATTGCAGTACGATGTCTACATCAACGAGGACAAATTGGAAGCAGTCGTCATTGAACGATACAAAGACTCCGAAGCACTCATCCAACACCTAGCGAACAATAGGGATGCGGCAAAAGAAATTTTTCTTACGGGATCGATCTCAGGCGAACTTCTTGGCGAACCGAACGCAGAGCTCAAGGCGATGCTAGAAGGTAGCAAGGAACCTCGTCTTTTTACAACGCCCTTCTTGTCAATGTAAACACCGCCGGAATGGGTAGTTAATACTGTTTTTGAGCAAAAGTAGGGACATCGAATAAGGCAGGATTTTCCTTGTGGATTCGTCTTAAATCCCTCACGATCTTATCAACACTTCTGAAATTAAACCTTTTCGGTTCTAACTTCGGGACATCGCCACCGCAAATTTTCGAAAAAATGCTATAATTAAGGTCTTATTAACAACTTTTAACTTTTTATGTCTAACGAAAAAAAGTTTGAGTGGGCGCTCCGGATAGGCGTAGCCGGAGAATTTTTGGGTCATGGATTGCTCGCAGTAGGAGGCAAGGCTGACTGGATAGCCTGGATCAGCCAGTTGACGGGAGCTGGCGCGGAAACGGCGGCAACTTTGCTAATGCTCGTGGGCGCCACAGATATTCTGGTCGCGGCGATAGTTTTAATCAGACCGGTTAAGCCGGTTTTGCTTTGGGCGGCATTCTGGGGCTTTTGGACCGCATTGGTGCGGCCTTTGGTCGGGCAATCATGGCTCGACTTTATTGAAAGGTTCGCGAACTGGGCGGCACCTTTGGCTCTTTACTACTTCTATAAAAGCAAGGGCAAGTAATTTACGTAAAGTATTACGTAATAGATTACTTACCTTGGTTTAAGAGCTTCAGGAACTTCTCTTCGTTTAAAATTTTCACACCCAACTTTTTAGCTGTTGTGAATTTCGAGCCGGGTTCTTCGCCTGCAACGACGTAGGAAGTATTTTGGGAGACCGAGCCCGCAACCTTGCCGCCCAAGGCAAGTATCCGCTCCTTGGCGATTTCCCGGGACATTCGGGCGAGAGTGCCGGTAAGTACAAACTGCAGCCCGGTAAACTTTCCTGCTTTTCTCTTTGGCATTTTTTCCACCACTACACCATTTTTCCCCAGCTTTTTTATAAAATTCAAATTATTTTTATCATGAAAGAAATCACTTAAACTTTTAGATACCGCCGGTCCTATGTTTTCTATGCTGTCTAGCTCCGAAGAATTCTCCAAAGCAGAGGCCATGAGCTTTTCCAGCGTGCCGAAATGCTCCGCAATATCCCGCGCCGTCTCCTCGCCCACGTGGAGAATTCCCAGCGCCCGCAGGAACCGCGCGAAGGATACTTTTTTCTTGTTTTCTATTTCCTGGATAATATTTTCCGCCGACTTTTCACCGAAGCGTTCCAGTACTTGTATGTCTTCTTTCGCCAGAGTAAAAATGTCTGCCGCGTCGGTGATAAGCCCTTCATCTTTGAAACGGCGTAAAATTTTCGGGCCCAGTTCGTAAATCTCAAACACTGACACAAAATGCTCTAAGTACCGTTCGTTTTTAGCCGGACAATTTTTATTGGTGCAATAATACGCGACTTTTTCCTTGCGCTCGACCGCACTGCCGCATACCGGACACTTGTCCGGCATTTTTATTTTCTTCTCCTTGCCCGTGCGCATGCGCGTAAGCACCTCCACCACAGCGGGAATAACATCCCCCGCTTTCTCGATAACCACCGTATCGCCGATACGCAGGTCGAGCCGTTCTATCTGATCCATGTTGTGAAGCGTCGCTTTGCCGACCGTGGAACCGGCCACGAGTGTAGGGTCGAATATCGCGAGCGGCGTCAGCGCCCCGGTGCGGCCAACGTTTATTTTTACATCCCGCACCACAGTAGTTGCCCGTTCGGCGGGATACTTGAAGGCCACCATATAACGCGGAGCTTTACCTACCACTCCGAGCACTTCCGCCCGCTCGAGGTCGTCTACCGACACCACCACTCCGTCTGTGCCGTAGGGAAATCCGGCGCGAATTTTTTCAAATTTGTTTACGAACTCTATGGCCTCATCAAGGTTTTTGCAAATTGCGTCGTGCGAATCTATGGGAAACCCCAGCATTTTGAGATACCGGTGCTTATCGGAATGGGCCACCAGAGTTTTTCCGCCTCGACTTTCGGCAATATCGTAAGCGAAAAAATCCAACTCGCGCTCGGCAGCAAGTTTTGGATCGAGCTGACGCAAACTTCCCGCTGCGGCGTTGCGGGTATTGGCAAACAAAACCTTGCCGACTTTTGCATTGGCACGGTTCAATTTCTCAAGAGTTTTTTTTGCCATGACCGCCTCGCCGCGGACTTCAAGATAGGCGGGGCAGGGTTCCCTGAGTACCAGAGGAATGGAGCGGATGGTCCGGAGGTTTTGGGTGATGTCTTCGCCTACTTCCCCGTCCCCCCGCGTAGCCCCTCGCACAAATCGCCCTCTTTCGTAGATGAGCGACACCGCCAGCCCGTCAAACTTGACTTCACAAAAGTAATCCGCTTCTCTGGTTTGGCCCAAAAGTTTTTTGACCCTTTTTTCCCAGTCCTTTAGTTCCTCAACACTAAAAGCGTCATTAAGAGAGAGCATGCGCTTTTTGTGCTTTACTTTTACAAATTTATCCAGAGCTTTTCCTCCGACCCTGTTTTCCGACGCATTCGGGTCTTGGAATTCGGGATATTTTGCCAAAAGTTCTTTCAGCTCGCGGGTCAGAGAATCATACACATCGTCGGTGACGCTGGGCACATTTTTCACATGATATTCTTCGCGCAACCGCGCAATTTCCTTGCGAAGCTTTTTTATCCTTTGTCTGATATCTTTGCTGGCCTCCGGTTTATCCATTTCATTAATGCAGGGTTCCGTCGTACAAATTTGAGACCTCTGTCTCGGTAAGCGGGACATCGTAAAGGCGCACATCGTCAATGAGGCCGGTGAACTGCCCGCTCGCGCCATTGCCGTCTTTGCCGATAGCTATGCCTCCCGGCTCATAATATATTCCCGCCGGGGCGGAAAACAAAACCGAGTTTTCGGGGCTCCCGTCTATATAAAGCTCGACGGTTATGCCATCGTAAACACCCACTGCATGGTGCCACTCTCCGTCGTTGTAAGTAGCGGAGCTGGTAATGGAGTGGTTGGTTTTGGCAATATCATAGGCGTTAAAGGAAACCCTGCCGCCATTCATGTCCAGACCATACCCGTATAATCTCTTCCGGAAAATTCTCTGGGTGGGGCTCGAGGTCTGAAACCAGGCCGCAACCGTGACTGCGGAAGTCGGCTGAAGCGAACTCGGGTCGTTCAAATAAACATAATCATTGTTCGCGGCAGCAAACTGTCCGGCGTAGCCCCCCAGGGCGGAGGCGTAATGAGTACCGGAGCCGTTCCAGCTGCCGTCGTTCGTACCGCTATCCGAGGAATCGAAGGCAGTGGGGCCGCTGCCCTCATCGAATGTCCACCAGCCAATGGGATGAATGAACTCTTCGGTAATCGTGGAGAATACAACCCGGAGTTCGCGTTCCACGCGGTTGCCCCCGGCGGACTCGCATAAGTCGTTCCCGGAATTATATCCCTTGGATACTACGGTAGTGAACGGCGGATTTTTAGTCACGGTTACCGTAGCGCAAGCGTTAGTTGCCCCAAGTCCTGGCAACACGAAGCTCCAGGGCGAGGAAGACCCCTCAAGCGGGATTGAGCCACCTAGGCAGGATATGGTACCCGGCCCGCCGTCTGTAAATGCGATGTCCCCGGATTTATTGTTGTCGAGCGCGCATTCAATGCCGGTGTCCGCGGCAAAAAAAGCATGGTTCGTGGCCGCCGCAGACGTGCGGAATCTAACTTCTTTCTCCGCAATCGTTCCGACGCCAAGGGCTATGCTCAAGAGGAGCGCGGCAAGGGTAACCGCAAAGAGAATGACGAACCCGCTATTGTGTTTTGTGTTTTTTTTCATCATTATTGCATCCAATTAAACAAGGTCTCATAAAATTTAACCTCTTTGTTGCCCGAGCCCTGTGCCCAGTTGACGCTGACATACACTTCCATTTCATCGGCGGTAGTCTCCACTACTTGCATTCGTCGGCGAAAGCCGGTGTTCGCTCCGCCATAAATACTTATGTTGTAGGCGCCATTGTTGAGAAATAAGTCGCAGTTTTCCGGAGGGCATTGGAATACGGATCCGGCATCAGAGCCCGGGAGTAAAGGATCAACGCCGCAGGTGACCCCCACACAGGGCGCTAGTTTGGCTTTGAAGTCATCCCAACCATCTTGGCCACTTTGCGGGTGGTAAAGGGTATAGGTATCGCGTATGTTCCGGACATATTCTATCCCCTCCTGCGCGAGATATTCCCCCACCATTCTTTGCTTGGCGTAATTTATGTCGGCAATACCCTGGGACAAAACGCTTATAAGACCCAAAATGGACAGGGAAAAAATGGAAATGGCGACCAGGGTTTCAACCAAGGTAAACCCCGAATGAACGGCCGTGAGCTTATTTTTGTTTTTTAAAAAAATTATTCTCATTTTTTTTTATATATCTATCAGCCGTTGCGACACCGAGGTCTGCAGGAAGAACGGGGTGGCTAAATTTCTAAATTTAATTTCGCCGACCATGCGCATGGTAATGAACGGCTGTCTCTGGTCGCCGCCCGGAGCTTCAGCGCCCACTACAAAAAAACCGGATAGGTTTATGTCTAACTCCAGTTCCTCCGGGGTAAGTCTCGTGGGCACGGGTGTGGGTGTGGGCACCCCGGCATAAGGGCCGGAGAGTTTCCAGAGACTGCCTATCCCCTCTTCATCCTCCGCAAAATAATATATCTCCTGGTCATTGAAATCATTGGCATTGCCGCTGTCAGTCTCAAAAGATGTGCCGTAGCCCCCCAGAGGGCAGCTTTGGGCGTAATTTAGCGCCGTAAGCTGGCTCGGCAATATTTCGTCCTGACCGTCTACGAAACAATGATAGGTGTATGCCGTCCTCAAATTG
>Ga0075886_108_pt1 | contig 37230 bp, 25 predicted proteins | sample RifGroA1_FD_68309 | JGI IMG/M metagenome (GOLD analysis project Ga0075886, IMG submission 68309) | Parcubacteria (Nomurabacteria) bacterium GW2011_GWA1_46_11 | reverse complement strand
GGTGGTACTAACCACTCACAAATTAAACTGGAAACCACCGCCGGATCATCCTTGGAGGAGAGACTTTAGGGGGTGACATTTCTATTTTGGAATGACAGGCGGAAGAGAGACGCCCTTGGTCTAATTGGAGGAGCTCACCTGAAAAATTGTTACCTTGGGATTGGAGTAGACTTCTTTGACAAAGTTGTATGAGAGGGGATTACCGCCGAGAGATCGCTCTTGGAAACCCCAATAGAGATAGTTAATCCGACCATCTGTCAGAAATTGTTTTGCTTGATCAGGACTTATTTGACCGGAGTAAAACCGGCCAAGTAAGTCCGTTTTTTGACTGAAGTTTATTGTCTCCACGACATTGCCAAGATAAGACGTGTTACCGGAAAATTGAGGAATGAGACTGCCGGCTTCGTAGAGAGCGGCGACGGCGGAATCTCTGGGGGTATTGGTTTCTAACCATTTAAAGGCTTGGAGATTTTCGACGGGAGGATAAGCGAAGGATGGGATTTTGCGATACTCAAGGAGTTGATCTCGGAAGAAAGCCATGGCGCTGGGGAGGCCCGGGAGAATGATTAAAATGAGCATGATAGTTATAAAGATTTGAGACACGCTAAGTCGAGTTACCGACGGGAAGAACTTAAGACGGGCGACCTTTTGGCCGAGTTGGTAGATGGCAACGGCGGCAAAAATATCGAAAATAACAAACACCGGCTGCCTGAAGATGCGCAAGCGGTTAATCATGGCAAGTGGAGCGAGAGGATAAAAAAGCAGAAAGAAAGCGATTATCAGGCTAAATAGCAGAAGTGTAACTTCCCAGCGGATGAGGCCTTTTTTCTCCTTGAGGGAGAGTGCGAGGCCTATGAGCCCGAAAATTAGCGGTAGGCCAAAGATCGGGAGCAGTTGGACGGGAGACAGATAAAAGTCTTGGAGGGATTCGTAAAGAGAGTTGTTGCTCCAGGGTGGTTGCTGACGTAAGGTTTGGTAATAAAGGGTGGCTGGGATGAGGGATAAAGTTACGGCCAGGGCGGTTATGGCTACCGACTTTACCTTTTGCCAGAGTTGGGAGCGGTCATAAAAGACCAGAAGTAATAGACCGGCGTAGATCCAGAGGGTAGCGGATAAAAGCACGATCGGGGTGGGTTCGATCCAGCTACCTAGGAAGGCAAGAACAAAGACGGCACTGATGGTTTTGGTCGGGATTTGTCTGTCCAGGTGTTTGATTAGGGCGGTTAGAATAAGAAAAGCAATCAAAAACCCGGCCAAGTAGTGGGGCTGAGAGAAGAAACGAGTGGTCACTTCCGGTTCTCGGAAGTGGGGCAGCAACATTTGCCAATCCCAAGGCAGAGAGAAGATGGCCGATAAATCTTTTGGCCAGACGTTGGCGAAAAGAATGAGCAGCCAAGCGGAGAGTTTGACGATGGGTGGTCCCTGGAACAGGATCTGGCCGAGGAACTGCCAGATAACGACGAGTAACACTATGGCCAGAAGCAGGCGGGAGAGATGATAGACGAGAGCGGTCGGCTCGATGTTTGCCAGTTTGGCAAACGGGGTGGTGAAAAATCCGATTGTCTTACCCAGGGTTAAGTAGAAGATCCGGAAAAGTGAAGAGGAGTGCGGCTCGGAGGTGAATTTATCAACGACGGTCCATCGCCCGTCGAGGCCTTGCCTGATAGTCTGAGCGTAGGCGTTGTAGTCATCGGTGTAGAACTGGTGCCCGCCATATACTTGGCCGGGGGGAGTTTGAGCAAAACGGGCAATGGGGATTGAAGCCGAGATGACCAACAGAAGCAGACCTGAAAGAATGACGATCAAGTTGGTGACTGATAACTTCATCTATTTTTTATTAAGAGATCGGGGGCAGAAGGATGGGGGGTAAAGTTTTTTTCTACGTACTGATTGACACCAGTGTTCCAGTCGATCATGTGGTTGAATGGCCCCTTGAGAATAAAGTCGCATTTGTCGGCGGCCAGGCTTTCTCCAAGATCACGGAAAATAGGGCTCGGGATTTCTTGGGGGAGTGACAGGCTGAAGTAGTAACAATCGGGCCGAAAGAGATAAGAGCCGGTGCCATCATAGCCTCTGTCGGTTGGTTTGGTGAAATTAAGAACGGCGCTGATATCGGATAGCTGTCTGAAATTATTTTTGTTCTTAATATCACCGTCCCAAGCACGCTGAAGTTCGGTGGTTAAGGGCAAGAAACCCAAGATGATTGCGATCAACAAGGCCCGTTTTAAGTATTTACTTAAGCTGGCCAACTCGGAGAGACCGAAGGCCAGTGAGAGGACGACAAAGGGGGTGGGAATGAGCCAGTATTGAGGTATTTTCATGGAAATTGTCAAAAGATAGGCGACCGAAAAAAACAGACCGGGGGTCAAGACAAAGAGAAACTTTACTCTTTGGGCGGTGAGCGATCTTATCTTAATCAGATGTTTTAGGACCCAAAAGGAAGTAAAAAGGATGGCGGCGACCCAGACAATTTGGGTGACCCTGAGCCAGAGGAGACTTCCTTTATAAAAGTAATAGAAATAGGTATAGGAAGTGAAGTTGTTAATAAAGCCGAGGTGGTACCAAGGGTGATCCCACTGATAGTTACTTGCGAGTAGTAAGGGATATCGGACTAGGTAGTCGGGGAGATATCTGATGAGATCGTTGTTGGCGGCATAGAGAAGGAGGCCGAAGGGGACGATAGCGGCGGCGAGGAGAAAACGGGAGAAAGTTTTGATAAAACTAACAGTTCGCCGGGGAAGAACCTTATTGGTTGTCGATTTCCAACAGACAAATAAAGCCAGAAACCCAACGGCGGCAACACCGTAGATGGATTTTTGGGTGAGGCTGGCCATGAGGCCAGAAGATAAGCCCGCCCAGAAAAAGCGCGGATGTTTGGTGATAAGCAGATAGGCCGAAAGAAGCCATAAGAGGATGACCAATAAGTCGACTCTAATTTCGACACCCTTTTCGATAAAGAAGACAGAGGTGGTGAGTAAGATCATGGCGATTAAACTAAATTCCCGGCTTAAGGCAAGGCGGGCTAATTTATAAAAGAGTAGTAAGGTGAGGAGAAAGATGAAGAAGAATACCTGGCGCAAAAGTACTGGCAAGAAGTCTGAAGGAGGCAGAAAAAAAGTAAAAGGAGTCAGAAGCAGATAAAAGGTAGGGGGATAACCGACATAGAAATCGCGGTAGGGAAGGGCGCCATTGGCCATAAGCCAAGCGGCGTGGAGATGGTTCATTTCATCAGCATCAAAAATCTTGACGGTAGCGATTTGCCAGCGAAAGAAGACCAGAAGAGAGAGGATGGCGACCAGGACGGCGGTGGCAAGCCATTTTGAAAGTATCCTTTTCATTACTAATATAATAACGCGTCTGGTTGCAACTAATAAGAAGCGCGTATATACAGTCGTATTAAAGCCAAGGAGTGCTTTAAGGTAAGATAAAGGAACAATGGCAGAAAATTTAAAACTCTCGTGGTCAGATCTGCTTAAGGACAGCCGGCGGTATCTGGCGGTATTGGCGGTGGTCGTTTTGGCGGTGTATGCCAATTCGGTGAATAATGAGTTTATCTCCGATGATATAAGTGCTATTGTGCACAATCCGAAGATCGCCAGTCTTACCGATACCCTTAAGACCGGACTGTCGTTGTCTTCACTTATTCCGTCAGTTATCTTCCAGGTGGCCGGTCTGAATCCGCCTCTTTATCATTTAAACAACATCGTTTGGCATTTTGGAGTAAGTGCCCTTATTTATCTGATAATTTATTTGATCTCTAACAGAAAAACTCTTGCCGTAGTGACCTCAGTTTTGTTTGCGCTGCATCCCATCCATACGGAGAGTGTTACCTGGATCGCTGGGTTTTCGTATGTCGGCTATGCCTTTTTTTCTTTGTTAACTTTGTTTATGTGCATGCTTTTTGATAAAGGGTTAGTTAGCCGCAAGTATTCTGTTTTGCTATTTCTTCCGGCAGCCGGAGCATTTCTCTCAAGTTTTCAGGCGGTGGTTTTACCGGTTTTATTAATGCTTTATTTTTTTGCTTTCTCCAGTTTCAAAAAGGGACTTAAGGTAATCTGGCCGGTTTGGTTGACGACACTCGTTTTCGGGGTGAGTTTTTTAACGCCACTGTTTAGCAGAGTATCTGATTTTTCTTATGATCCGCAGGGTTCGCTGATTGTCCTAAATCCGTTGATTCAAATCCCATTGGCGCTGGTTTCTTATTTAAAACTAATCTTGTTTCCGGTGGGATTGACTCTGTATCACGAAAGTTTTTACGCTCCAACCTGGCTACTTTTGATTTATCTTTTCGGGATCACATTGTATGGGATCTTGAGCGTTTTATGTTTTAAGAAAAACAGAATTGTTTTTTTTGGCTTGGTACTGTTTCCGTTGGCGCTGGCGCCGACACTTTTACCGATCTTTCTAAACTGGCTGGTGGCGGAGAGATATGTTTACTTGGGATCGCTGGGAATTATTCTGGTAATTTCGTATTTTCTTCTATATATAAAGGAAAGGTCAAAGTTGATCTTTTTTGTACTTTTTGCCTTGGTAGTATCGTCTTATTTTATTTTGAGTGTGAAGCGAAATTTCGAGTGGAAGAATCAAGATACGCTCTGGCCGGCCACGGTGGCGGTGTCGCCTGGATCGACTTTAGCCCACAACAATATGGGAGATTATTATGCCCGCCGAGGTGATTTGAAATCGGCGGCAAAGGAGTTTGGTACGGCGGTAGCTTTAAAGCCTGATAACGCCAATGCCATTCACAACTTGGGTTTTACTTATTTGCAGATGGGAGAAGCGACCAAAGCGGCGGAACTTTTTGACAAGGCGCTAACAATTGACCCGAAGCTGATTGAGGCAGCGATCGGACTTTATTCTGTTTATGCCCAAAACAATGATCAGACCAAGGCGAAGGCGGCGCTGGAACGGGCGATTCAGATAAACCCCAATGCACCGGTGGTTTATAATGTCCTGGCCGTTGAACTTTTAAAGAATGGACAAAAAGAGGAGGCGGTAAGAATGCTGAGAAAAGCTTTGGAGGTTGATCCTAACTTTCTGCCGGCTAAGCAGAATTTAGAAATTGTCAGATGAAGCGTAGACAAAAAATCTCGGTGGTTATTCCGGCCAAGAATGAAGAGAAGACAATCGTGTGGATTGTGAAAGGGAGCAGGCGGTACAGTGATGAAGTCATTGTGGTGGATGGCCATTCGAAGGATAGGACAAGACAGCTCGCCCAGAAAGCCGGCGCGAAAGTCCTGGTCGACCATGGACGGGGCAAGGGTGATGGCTTAAGGGTGGGTATTGGAAAAGCGAAAGGCGATGTGTTGGTTTTTATTGATGCTGACGGATCAAGTAAACCAGGCGACATACCAAAAGTTCTGAGGCCGATTATAAGCGGGGAGGCAGATCATGTTCATGGATCAAGAACATTGGGAGGAAGCGATGAACTGTCCGGCGATTGGAATAAAGTGGCTCGGATTATCGGTAGTCAGATAATCACCCAAGGAATTAACTGGCGGTTCGGAGTTCACCTAACCGATAGCCAATACGGTTTCAGAGCCATTAAAACATCGGTAGCTAGGGCACTTAACCTCAAAGAAAATATCACCACGATTGAGCAGGAGATGATAATTAAAAGTCTTCACCGCGGTTTTAGATTGGTTGAGGTGCCGATACATGAATACAGGCGAAAGTACGGATTATCGGTGATTAGCTTGCGACGCGTTTCTTGGCAATATGTTCTATCGTGGCTGAGGTATCTGCTTTTTAAAAACTAATCATGGAAGAAACGGAAATTCACTTTTGGCGCCAAAATTGGGATAGGTCAGTCGAAATTATGAATCATACGTCACCTATCGAAAAGTTAAGGGTGGCCAGAAGATCCGGTCTAATTATTGAGGCTGTTTCCGGGCCAAATACACATCATGAAAAAAAAGTCTTGGAGTTGGGATGTGGAACGGGAGTTTACACGATTGAGTTTGCCAAGGAAAAATGGGAGCTGACGGCGACGGACTTGGTGCCGGAGATGGCGGAGGCGACAAGAGCAAAGTTGGCGGAGTATAAAAAGGGAAATAAGCATAAGAATATAAAAGTGATGGAGGCCGATGCCCTGAGATTGCCTTTTGCAAAAGCTAGTTTTGAAGCCGTGGTCGGTAATTCCATTCTGCATCACCTGGTGCCCGTCGAGATGGGGCTAAAAGAAATCTACCGAGTGTTAAAGCCAGGAGGAAAAGTTGCTTTTACAGAACCAAATATGATTAATCCCCACATTTTTTTGCAGAAAAATATTGGGTTTTTGAAAAAGCTTGCGGGCGACTCGCCAGGAGAGACGGCTTTTGTTAGATGGAAGCTGGCGGGACGATTAAGAGACCAGGGGTTTGTAAACGTCCGAGTGGAGCCCTTTGATTTCCTTTACCCGTTTCTACCGATTAGTCTTATTGGTCTGGTTAGATCAATGGGTCTAACTCTTGAGAAGGTGCCTCTTTTAAGAGAACTGGCTGGTTCGGTAGTCATTTCGGCAGAGAAACCCTGAGGAACGAACTTAAGTCACTTAAGTATCTTAAGTTTCTTAAGTAAGATAAAATAGCTTCGATGCTAAGGCAAGAAACAATCTTTGTTACCGGAGCGAGCGGACTGATTGGCAAAGCCACGGTAAGGTATCTTTTGGAAAAAGGTTATGCGGTGAAGGCGTTATTGAGGAGTGGGAGCTTAAGTCCTTTTTATGCGCATAAGAATCTGAGGATAGTAAGGGGGTCGATGGAGGAAATACTGAACTGCGTTTCTGAGATGAGGGGTTGTGAGGCGGTGGTAAATTTGGCGGCGAATCAATATCACCCCACGGAAAGTTTTGTGGTGAATGTTAAAGGAGTGGCAGAGTTAATTGAGGCGATGAAAAAATCCAAAGTAACCAGGCTTATTCATATAAGTACGCTGGCGGTACGGTTGGCGCATAAGGGGGTGTATGGCAAGACAAAGTCACAAGCAGATGATTTAGTGCGAAAGTCAGGGCTGGATTGGACAATTCTGCGGCCAAGTTTGGTTTATGGGGAAGATCCTAAAACAATTTTTACGACGATAGCGGCGTTTGTAAAAAGCCTACCGTTTGTACCGGTACTGGGGAATGGGGAACAGCCATTTCGACCGGTGTGGGTGGAAGATGTGGCCGAAGCGATAACAAGATCGGTTAACAATTTGAAGTCGTTCGGGAAGGAGTACGATCTGGGTTCGAAAGAGGCGCTAACTTTGAATGAGTTGATTGGGAAAATCCAGAAAGTTCTGAGGAAGGAGAAACAGCCGATTGTCCATGTGCCGTATGTCCTCTCTATTATGGGAGCGCTGATACTAAGAGAGATTATGAAAGATCCTCCGATTTCAGTTGATAATGTATTAGGGTCAAATCAACCGACTGACTGTCGGCCGGAAAAAGCCTACCGAGACTTAAAATGGAATCCGATAGGGGTGGACCAGGGGATAAAAAAAGTTTTAATAGGCGACTTGAAGGGTCGGTTGCCGGTAGCGATTGTGGGATTGGGGAAAATGGGAACACTGCACGGGGCGATATTGTCGACTTTTCCGGAGGTAAGGGTCACCGCTTTGGTTGATAAGGACGTAAAGCTTGGTAAGACGATTCTGAGTATGGGAATGGCCGGCCGTTTCTATACCAGTCTAGAAGAAGCTTGTAAGCATGAAGAGATAGGGGCGGTTTTTATTACCACACCCACTTTTGCACATAAGGAAATTATTCAGGAGTGCCTCAGAAGGAAACTTCCCTTTTTCGTGGAGAAACCGGTATTTACGCAGTGGAGTGACTTTTTAGGTTTACCCCAGGAAAAGAAAAAAGGTTTAATTACAGCGGCGGGCTACTTTTATTCGTTTCGTCGGCCCTATGTGCTGGCAAAGGAGCTGATCGATAAGCGCATTTTGGGGCGATTGCAAAGTTTTCGGGCAAGGCTGTTAATAAGTGAGGTGTTCAGGGAAAAGCACGGCTGGATATTTAGGAAAGAACTCTCCGGCGGGGGAGTTTTAATGAATCCCGGACCACATGTTTTCGGGGTTTTGGAAAAGTTCTTTGGCAGACCGGAAGAAGTACTGGCTTCGACAAGAAAAATATATTCCCGAGAGGTGGAGGACGAAGGCAGAATAAACTTAACTTATAAAAATGGACTTTCGGGTGAAGTTTTTGCTTCGTGGAGTGTAAAAGGAGTGCCACTGACCGCAGTCCGGGTTGAGGTGATCGGAGAGAGGGGGAAGATGGCGGTAGCAGAGGAAGGGATTTCTCTGATTCTGAAAAGAGGCGCAAAAGTGGCAAATAGCTTAAAAGGTATAAAAACACAGAAGAGAGGCAAAGGAGTTTTTATTCCGGTCGCGCAGATGCCAGCACCGAAAGAGCCAACTTTTGTTTTAAGCCCGGCGGCCGGTGGGGAAGGATATACCCTGGAAGATCGTGCCTTTATCAGTAGTATTTTAGCCAAGAAGAAATTTCCTTATGATTTGGATTTTGCCGCCCGAGTGGAAAAGACAATCGCACTTTGTTATCAGTCCGCGGAGGAGGGAAGGACAATCAGGGGGAAGCGCGGGGTTTACAGGTAGAGGTAGGCTTATGGCAAAAATGAAACAACAAATAGTTTTTTTTGAAGAAGGAAAAACGCTACCGAGCGGGAGTGTTCTTGCGGCTCCAAACATGGTCGCTTATATTCGAGATGTTTTGGATGTCGGCCCAATCGGGGCGGTGGTAAAGCGGTTTATCAAGTTGCCTGTTTTGGATATGGTGCGACTGGGACTGCGGAATTTACCACATTTACTTAAAATAGTCGGTAAAGATTTTGTCAGCGGACTTTTGATTTTGGTAGAGATAGAGTTGCTTAAGTCTAAAAAGGCGAAGATAGCTTCGGTGGTTTTAACGGATCAGGTAAGCGACTTGGGGATCGCGTTTGGGAACAATGTTCTATATGATCGTTTTATCAAACTGGCACACGCTTATGAGAAAGACGCCGGTATCTGGACTAATAACTTTAAGACGACGGCAATTAGATTGGGAAAGTGGCGTCTGCGGCCGGATTTTATGGTAGTCCCCCAGGAGACTGGCCGTGATTTATGGGAGACTAGCGGTATAAAAATTGGGGTAATTGAGAATAAGGCCGAGCTGGTTTTTTACCAGGCGACGGCAAAAAATGAGGAGCGATCAGGTGGCTCTCGGCTTCTTAGGCTGCCCACGACCTAAAAAGAGAGCCATTTGACAACTCCTCGTTGGCGCTGCTTGTTCGTAGCTGTCTTGTTAATTTGATATCTACTTCTCGTCGATATGTTATTTTGACGGAGAGAGATTAGATATCATGACTTCTACTTTAACTGACGATGCTTTTTATTTCCGTTATATCTACTACAAAATGATTGTGATCAAACTAACACTTTACAACTAGTAGATGATGTGCTTTACTATTTGTAATGCCATTTGGAAGTTCGGATAGTGATTTATTTAATGACCTTTTCGTCAGCGGACGAATTGTTAACTATGGGCGCGGGGAAACAATTCTTCGGGCGGGGGAGGAACCACAAGGTATATTTTTGATAGTAAAGGGTTTTGTCCGTATTTATTCGGTCCGCGAAGACGGTCAAGAACTTTCACTTTCAATTTATAAAGAAGGTTCTTGCTTCCCGCTGTTGTGGGCGTTGGGTAATATCCCGAATGAATATTCGTTTGAGGCTTTGACTGATGTTGAGCTTAAGCGGATCCCCAGAGAAGCGGCAATTGAGTATTTTCAAAACCACTGTGAGGAGTTTTACGGCCTGATGAAAAGGGTATTTGTAGGACTTGACGGGATTCTGACGAATGTAGAATATCAGTTGTCGGGCGATGCTTATCATCGAATTGTCTCGGTGCTGTATCTAACGGCGAAACGGTTTGGAGAAGCAGACGGCCCAGAGGGAGTACGGATTCCTATCCCGCTGACGCATCAGAATATTGCCAGCCTGTCGGCGGTTTCAAGAGAAACGGCGAGTTTGATGTTGGAGAAACTGAAAGATCGGGGACTGATTGTCTATCAACGCAAGTGCATTACCGTTGCTGATATAGAGAAGTTGGAACGAGAAACGAATATCTATAAGAGCGCACCGCAGTCGCAAACTGCACCGGCGACATAAGTGAGGCAAGAGTAACTGGAAGGCGGGATTTAAGGCTTGGGCTTTAGGAACTGGCACTGGTATACGATTTTAGCGACCAGAACCAAAAGCGGCGACTGATAAACAAGAAGAGTCCGCCGACGGCGATGGTATAGATAAGATAAGGAAGCGGGAGATTTCCCAAGATTTGTCTGACTGGGGAACTGGTCATAAGGATTACGGGGATTATTGAACTAAAAAACAGGGCAAAGCCTGTGGGATAGGCTGGCGGGGGAAACTTAGAGGCGGCGACAAGCTCTGGGACGGTGGTTAAAAGATTTTCAACCATGATCCAGTGAAAACTCATGGTGGCGGCGATAAACCAAAGCGAGTAATAAATTGAAAGTCCGACAATAACAAGAACGGCGAATTTAATAAGATCTCCGATTTGGGGAAGGTAGTGTAATTTACTCAAGGCGGCACTGATGATGATAACTCCCTCGATTGGTCCGGCGAGCGAGTTTAAGGCCACTCGACGGGATGAGGCAAGAAATTGGCTATCGAGGGGTTTGAGCAGTAGATAGTCGAGGGAGCCGGTGTAAACATCGCTGATAAGTTGTTTGATTGTCCGATAAAATAAAAAATAGGCAAAACCATTTTCGATCATCCAAACGCCGATGAGGAGTAACATCTGCGGGGGTTCCCATTGGTCTCCAAAACCGCCGGTGTTGGCGTTGAGAACTAGAATTAAAATGAGGCTAAAATTTAACCAGGCAAGACTGGAAATAAGGTTACTGATAACGTCTACTCGATATTCAAGATCGCGGATAATTGAATAGCGAGTAAGATAAAGGAAGACTTTGAGATGTCTGATAATGGTATTCATAGTCCTACCGCTGAAAATTTTCTAATGCCTGCTCGCCATACAAAAAGCCAGCTGGTGGCGATAATAATTAACCATAAAAGCTGTGTGATCAGACCGCTTTGTAACTGGTCCGGGCGCAGAGACCCGACAATTACTTGAGCCGGAAAGTAAATCATCGAGGCAAAAGGGGTGTAGGCGATAAGCTGTTGGATGGCAATCGGAAAGAAGGTTAGGGGAAATATTTTGCCGGTGGCAAGGCTTGATAACATCTCGAAAAGATTAGTTATCCCGGTTGTCTCGGTGATGAAAAATGCGACTGATCCAACAAGGAGAGCGCTGGAAAAGCTGAGGAGATAAGCAAGCAGAAAAGACACTAAGGCAACAGAGAGATGCAGGGGAGTAGTATTAAAGGAGACGGGAATTTTTAATAGCCAAAATAGAGTCAGGGTTACTGCTATGAATACTGCAAACTTGATGACATATCCTCCTAATTCAAAAGCCAAGCGAAAAAAGTAATAGTTGAAAGGTTTGATTACGTAGTTGGCGAGCTCACCGTTTTTGATGTCATCACAAGTGCGCTGGTGGGAGGTGGAAGCGAAGAGGGAGACGATGGTTACGGCAAGGTAGTAACTGATTAGCTGTGAGTATGAATATCCGCTGATGGATTTACCCATCTGATAGTAGCTGGTCCAGATAATGATCATCAAAAGCGGGATAAAGGTATTAACAAAACCGTATATAAAGATCCGCGCTCGATAAATGAGGGCGCGCTGGAGAGTTCCTGTAAAAACGACCCAATAGGGCTTCATTTATTTAAGATTGTACTGCAATTAAACAGATCGGAAGGTATTTGTTCGCTAAGTCTTATTAGCCTGATAGGCAAAATAGATCGAGGCTAAACTGGTGTTCTACCCGCCAGGTGCCAAGCTAGCCCACCCGTCGGGTGGGATAGCATGGCTTTAGCCCACCCGGCGGGTGGGCGGAAAATCGGCCAAATGTAAAGCTCGACGGAGAAGTAAGCCAGGAGAAAAGATTCCCGAAACGGTTTCAGTAGTTGCCTGAGCGGACTCAATCTTAAAACGCTATCTTTTTTAGTCGATCAAAAAAATTATCGTCAATGTTAATCACTCCGGTTTTGAGAGTTTCTTCATATACTCTCTGCGATTTCTCTCCGGGCAAGTAAACATCTTCGAATCCGGGCCTTTTAGGAGAGTTCTTTAGTTGGTCTCTGTACGTTATTACTTCTTTATGAAATTCATTTCTATCTTGGAATAAAGTCGGATCAAGTAATATAAAAAAAGTGCCCCAATAAGGAATATTGTTGGGACCAAGCTTTGAATCCGTTAAAGCTCCTGCCAGGAGCTCTACCATTATGGAGATACCGGAACCCTTATAACCACCGAAGGGGATAAGGGACCCACCATCTAGTACTGCGTCTGGAGAATTCGTTAAATTACCTGAGGCATCAATTCCTACATTTTCCGAGATAGGCAATCCGAGCGTTTTCGACCTTAGTAAGTTGGCATAAGTAGTAGCCGCGGTGGCCATATCGAGGATTATTGGCACCCCACCGGTTGGTATTCCGATCGCGATCGGATTGGTGCCAACCATTTTCTTTGTAACCCCGTATGGGGAAGTGCTATTGCCAGCACCGGAAAAACAGATAAAAATATAGCCTTCTTTGGCTGCACGCTTAGCGAAACTACCTATAAATCCAATTGTCGGTGCGGTCCTGGTTAGCGCTGTCGAGATAAATCCCAGATCTTTTACTTTTTGAAGACTTTGATCCATCGCGTATTGCATAACTACATATCCTGTTTTTTCTTGACCGTTTATTACCAGCGATATTTTTGTCTCTTTAGCAGTTGATGGCTCCGCCCCATTTTTGTTTAGCGGCCCGTATTTACCCGCAACTACATCCTTGTACCAAAATAAATTAGTAAAGCCGTGCGACTTTTTTCCCGACAACTCCGCTTCGGTCATATTATCCAACATGACCAGTGCATCTTTTTCAGGAAAACCCCACTTAAGAAGAACTTCGTTAACAATATTTCTGCATTTGTCGATAGCGATATTCACTCTTTTTATTATAGCGCGGTCCCGGCTATCGGGTGAGTCGAGTAAGTAAGATTACGCCCATTCTTCTGTATCAATCGTTAAGTGTTTTATCTTCTCCAACTCTAAGGCATATTCAACCTGATCGCTGACAAATTTTTTATAAGCATCCACAGATTTAAATGGCTGTAGGTTTGATCAATCGTGACGCAACCGGATTTAGGTGAATATAGCGTGAGAGATGAAGAAATTGCTCTAAAGTCTCCACCCGGGTTGCTTTAAAAGGCCCCTGTAAAAGAGGACCGCTTCGTGAATGTCTGGTGTTGAAATATTTTGACAAACTGTTAGAAAAATCTGAAATAAATTGAGAGATGCCATTATCCACCTCCTGCCTTATTAAGAAATGGTAATGGTTCGGCATCAAACAGTATGAAAATACAGAAACTCGTTTTTTGCTCTTATCTTGAAGTTGCTCCAACAAACTTAACCGTTCGGGTAGTGGTCGAAGAAAATATTTCGACAGCTTAAGGGGGACTTCGGCGAATCGATAGTAGTTTATTGAATCTATTGCTCTTTGGTATTCTCTTTTGTCGCTAAAAAGAATCCTCCTTTCAACGCCTCGGTTGAACACGTGGTATATTTCGCCGTTGGCGAGAACATCCTTTCTTGTAGTTGCCACTACGCCCAATACTAGACGCTATTCTGCGTGTTGTAAACAGCCCACCCGCCGGGTGCCAAGCTAGCCCACCCGGCGGGTGGGCGAGGGTGGGCTACAGGGTGGGCTTGGGGTGGGCTGGCTCAGAAAGTTGGGAGTTGATAGACTGATCTTAACTATAATGCTTGAAGACATAAACGTTTCAATAGATAACTTAAAAGTTAACTTTATCCATGGTGGGCAGGGCGAAGCGGTAGTTTTACTCCCTGGTTGGCCTTGTAACTATTCTGCTGACGATTCAATGTTAGGTATCTTGGCCAAGACATTTGAAGTCTTTGCACTGAATCTACCCGGATTTGGCTGCTCCGAAGCCTTGCCGACGACACCGACCCTTTCCTCTCTTGTTGACTTTATTGACCGATTTACCCTCGAGAAGGGGTTGACAAAATTTTACTTAATTGGGGCGTCTTTTGGGGGAATGTTGTCGTTGGTTTATGCGGCGAGATATCCGGAGAAAGTAAATTCGGTGGTGGCGATTGCCCCGCCGGTTAAGTTTTCCATGCTTCCTCTGAGAATGCGTAGAATCTATCACTTTATTATCAGATCTAATTTATTTCTTCCAATTGTTGAAGTCGGCGTTAAATTTGTATGTAATCGCGAATTTATTTTTAAAAGGCTGTACTATTTTGTGACCGGATATCGCCATCACGACGCGGAGGAACGGCACGAATATCTGAAGAGCTTTGAAAATATTAAGAGACTGGACTTGGGTAAATGCGTTAAGATGTTTCTGGTTTTAAAAAATCTGGATATAAGTAGCGAATGTCAAAAGATAAAGGTGAGGACACTGATTCTGACAGGGACAAAGGATGGGTTTGTCGGTGATAGTCCAAAACAGCTTTCTGGCTTAATTGCCGGTGCCAGGGTGGAAGTCATGCCGGCAGAGCATTGGGATATACTTGGTGCCTATACAATAGAGAGACTAATAGGGTTTCTTAGGGCTTGAGTAAAAAGTAAGAGTAAATAGTAACTGGAGAGCCGGATTTAAGATTTCAGGAAGGTCGATGGGCTAGTGTGGTTTGGGGAGAGAGTAGGATTGGTATAGAATACGATCGTGGCGCAGAAAGTGCAAAAGGTGCCTGTCGGTCGGGTTTTTGTGTCGGTGATTATGCCCTGTCTGAACGAAGAAGAGAGTATCGGGGCGTGCATTGAGGAAGCGGTTGCGGGATTGAAACAGGTGCCGGGTATATCACGGGGGGAGATAGTAGTGGTTGATAACGGCTCGACAGACCGATCGGCAGAAGAGATTGTAAGAGTAAGAGAAAAATACCGAAAAGCGATAACAATTCGCTTAATCCACGAGAGAAAGAGGGGTTATGGGGCAGCACTACTTAGGGGCTTTAAGGAGTCTCGGGGAGAAATTATGGTGATGGGGGATAGCGACGGAAGTTATGATTTTACCGAAATTCCAAAGTTGCTCCGACCGATTCTGAATGCTGATTGTGATTTGGTGGTTGGGTCTCGACTAATTGGCCATATTGAAAGGGGGGCGATGCCCTTTTTGCATCGCCGATTGGGAACACCCGTTTTGACGATGATGGCAAATAGGCTTTTTGGGTTGTCACTGACAGACAGCCAGTCAGGGTTTCGGGCAATAAAATCAGCGGCGTATCAAAAAATGGGAGTGAGAATGGAAGGGATGGAATTTGCCTCGGAGATGTTGGCCCGCGCAGGTCGGGCAAAGTACGTGTTGACAGAGGTCCCCATCAATTACCGGAAGCGCAAGGGTGTCTCTAAACTGTTACCGATGGGTGATGCCTGGCGGCACCTGCGATTTTTGCTCCTTTTTTCACCCGGGTTATTTTTTACCTTGCCCGGGATCTTTTTGTTTATGATCGGGGCTGTCGGTTTTATGCTAACTGCTCCGGCACCTTTTTATATCGGAAAGGCGGAGTTTGATGTGCATACACTGAGCGTTGCGGGGATGACGATTTTACTTGGAGTGCAGCTGCTTTCTTTGAGTCTGTTTGCGCGGGTATATGCCAAGTATTCCCTGAAACTTACGAAAAATGATTTTCTTGATTTTGTGATAGACAGGTTTCAGTTGGAGCAGGGACTGAGAGCGGGCGCAATTTTGTCTATAATGGGAATAGGAGTGTTAGGATGGGTAACTATTCGATGGATGCTGGCGGGATTTCCCAATCTTTCAGAAATTCGGCCGGTTATCGTGGGAACGGTTTTTATTCTTTTGGGAGCGGAGGTTTTTTTTGGGAGCTTTTTCCTAAGTTTTCTAAGAGGAGAGGGGAAATAGGTTACTTGAGTGACTTAAGTTACCTAAGTGAGCGATAATAAAGCTATGAATAAAACGCCTCTGGCCTCGGTAGTTTTCCTTGAAAAAAATGCGGGTTCGGAGTTTGAGAAAGTTTTGGAGATGGTTTTTGCTCAACAGGCGGATTTTCCTTTTGAAGTTATTGCCATTGATTCAGGATCAACTGATGGGACTTGGGAACTTCTGGATAAGTTTCCGATCAGAAAAATTCGAATTAAACCATACGAATTTATGCACGGCCGGACCCGAAATTATGCAATGGAACTGGCGAAGGGGAGGATAGTAGTCTTTCTGGTTCAAGACGCTCTGCCGGTGGGGAGGAAGTGGTTGAGTGATCTGACGGCGCCTTTGAGGAACGGTTTGAAAAAAACCAACAGTCGGATTGCCGGGGTAACCGGGAGGCAGATTCCTCCGGAGAATTTACCGCTTCCCCAGGAATACTATGTGCAACATTCACACGCTGAGGCAGAAAGGCCGATGATACTGGATAAAGTTCCAACGATTTTTGGACCCGGCAAGATTTGGTTTTCTAATGTCTGTAGTGCGATCGATAAAGAAGCCTGGAGGCAGGTTAATTTTCCAGATGTGGTAATGAGCGAGGATCAGGCTTGGACAATTGAAGTATTGAAACGCGGGTGGACTTTGGCTTATGAGCCGAAAGCGACGGTAAAACACGGGCATGCGCTATCACTGATGGCGCTGTTCAAAAGAAACGTTGATAGCGGTGCATCCTTTGCCAGTTTAGGAACGGTGGTGCCCTCTATCGGTTCGGGGAAGAACTGGCGATGGTTGGCAGATGAAATTAAATTTGGTTTTAACAAACAAGGGTTAAGCGGCGCGTTTTATGTTATGGCCTATGAGCTGACCCGTTTTATCGGTTTTCAGACTGGCTATCGAAGATTTGTTCCCTGGCAAATTAAAAAAACTTTCTCCGTAGTTCCTCAGTGGTATGGGAGAAGTAAAAGTAATCATTAGCGAAGCCTATGAGACTAATGGGACAAATGGGAGTATTTATTGCCGCCTTATTGATGGCGATATTCCTTTATTTCAAGGCTTTTTTACCCTTGGCCAGCGTTGGTTGGGACGAAGGGGCGCATCTTTTGGATGCATTTAAAGTCGCGGCACCATTACACAGAGGTGCGGTAATTGAGGCGTTGAGGCAGTCGGCTAACCAGATTGTCTACCCACCGGCATATTCGTGGCTGGTGGCGATATGGAGTTTGGCGGGAGGAGTGAGTTTGGAGAGCTTTCGACTATTCAGCCTGGCAGTGTATGTCGTGGCGGCGATAGCGATTTACCTGGTTACCGATGGGCTGTTGAAGTCGCTTAAGTTTTCCAGGGGCGGGTCAGGGGCCGCGGGTATGATAGCGGCTTTCCTTTTTTTGACCGCACCGCTTTTCTGGATTCTCTCTGTTCAGGCGATGATTGAGACAACCGGGGTGCTGATAACAGTAGCGGTGGTGGGTTTAATTATAAAAGCCTATGAACAGACATTGCGCCCGAGCCGGGGTAGGTGGATGGCGGTGGCGGTCGGCATGACAGTTTTGTTTTTTACAAAATATAATTACGGGACGATTATTTTTTTTGGATTGGTGGCGGAGTGGGTTGTTGCGGTTTGGTTGTTTGGCCTGGCGGGATTTCGAAACAACTTTAAAAGTGCCTTTGCGGTTCTTGGCAGCCTAGTAACATTTTTACTCATATGGGTTATATTACCCGGTAGGGTAGCGACTTTTATAGGAGTGCTTTCAGATCCGATTACGTATTCTTACGAGGCGATCTCTTTTTGGCAACACATCTTTTGGTTTTTTCCGATGTCTTTGTCTTTGGACTATCTAGCGTCACCGCTTTTGGTTTTGGCATATATGTCGGGTATATATTTTGTATTTAAATTTTGGAGAAATCCGAGCGTTCGGGTTATCTTTTTTATTTTTTTGGCTAACCTGGCAGCGGGGATACTGCATATGAATAATCAGCAAGAAAGATATATCGCCACCGCGGTCCCGCTACTTTATATGCTGTCAGCTGGCGGGTTTGTCGAACTTGCAAAACAAGCAAGACACATAACCGGACAAAAAAAGAAGGTAATGGTAATTGCCGGACTGATTATGGGTGTATTGGTAATGAAGGATTTTATAAGTAATATTGCCAACGTGCGAGCGATTGGGGAACACCTGCTGACATCGCCGATCTATGGTTGTAAACAGTTTCAGGTGACGCAATTTGATTTTAATAAGGCTAACTGGGTCTGTGGGGACAGATTGGGGCAGTTACCGCGAGGGGCGGTTGACTGGGTTTTGGCGAATACGGATTTGAATAAGCCCCTTTATTATCTTGGGGCGACAAACGAAATCTCGCCGACGGTTTTGGAATTTTTAAGGGCGGTACAGCGATACAACAAAATCGATGCAAAACCAACCAGCTTGTGGCCGCAATACGCCCTGACAGTGGAGGTGGAACCAGACTCTATCTTGGATACTTATGATTATAGGAAGCAAAACCGAGGGAGAAATGAGCAGGGGCTGGCGGCCGTTATAGCGGATTCGAGATGGGTAAATGTTGCCAGAAAAAACTTTAATGAGCTTGGAGTGACCTTAACAATTTGGGGGTGGAATGGCATATGAAAGATAAATTGGGGTTTGTCTTTATTGGGCTGATATTTTTCTATTGGCTATCGGTTGTAATCTATTATTCTTTTGGGTTCAGATTTACGCCCATTGGTGACTACCAACAACACAATGCAGAAACGTATAATATTCTGGCAGGAAATTTCCTAGGCGATGCGGCATACAAAGGAGAGCACGCTTGGTACCCATTCCTAGAGCAGACTTTGGTAGCCATTTTCCACCTCGTAACCCGCATTCCAGTTCAGACGATATATGTAAGTTATCCGTTCATCATTAGTGGACCTGTCGTTTTGATCTTTATCTTTTTTGTTCAAAAGCTGTTTAAATCAACGTCCTTTACCCTTATTAGTCTGTTTGCACTTCTTTTTGTCATTCCTTGGACGACTCATCAACTAACTTTAAATTTGCATCCGGTGGTATTGGCTTTGGGGATGTTGCCTTTGGCGCTGTATCTGTTTTACCGAGCTGTTTTAGTTGATAAATTTACTTACTGGATCTTGGCGGGAGTTGGGATCGCGGTACTGATTTATACCCAGACAATCGCGGCTTTGACTTTTTGTGGGGGAGTAACTCTGTATTTGTTATTCAATAAAAAGATTTGGCGAGGTTTTATGGTTATGGTATTTACATCTTTTGTGCTGGTTTCTCCGTATCTATTACCGTTGATGATTTCTTATCGCCTGACACCTCAAAATACATTTGGAACTTTTTACTTTTCTTATTATTCATTTTTAGATGCTTTATTATACGGTCTCGGTCCGATACGGTTTGTAAACCTCTTTTTTATCGACAGCGGCCTGGTAGTATTTTTCCTTTCGAAGAAGATACATCACAAAATTATTCTGGCGGTCTTTTTCTTCGGGTTGGTGGTGGAGTACAGCGGAATTGCTCGTTACTATAACTTATTACCCAGTTTCGTGCCTATTTTTGTTCCTCAGGACTTTCAACTTTTTAATCACGAAATAGCTATTTTCCCTTTTGCGGCTGGGGCATTATTTTGGTTTCATCATATGGGCTTATTTCTTGGGAAGAAGCGATCCTTACTTTGGCTTTTTACAGGGACGATTATCGTGAGTTATGTTGTACTGATGGTTCCACAACTAAACCAAAGAGCTACGGATAGACGAGAATTATTAGCTAATACTTATTATGATTCGGAGTGGTTACGGGTAACGGACTGGATTTGGCAAAACACGAAGATTGATGACGTTTTTCTGGTACATCAAGATTCTGCCTACACATTTATTAACGGGATGACGGGAAGAAAGGTGGTGGCCAATGAGAACGTTCATTCAAATACTTTTGTAAACCAACAGTTAAGGGGCTTTGATAATATGGCACTCTATCAGAGTGCTAATCTTACGGATTTTAAAAAGCTGGCTGGGAAATATGATGTGGCATATGTTGTTGTTTCTCCGTATGAGCAGAACCTGCCTGGTTATAGTCTTGAAAAGTTTGTTTCTGACTCGTTTTTTGCTCTGGAATATTCGTCTGATAACGTTAAGATTTTCCGTTTGAATTGGTAATGGTTCTATGCAAGGAGGAAGGGACGAGGACAATAAAATCAGCTGGGCTTTTGCATGAGAAGATTCCAACCATTGCCGAGGCGGTGACTGATTATTGTTTGGGCGATTTTGGCGCCTTTGACAAAATCTCGAACTTGGTCTTGAGATAGATAAAAGGCGGTTGGGGCGTTAAGATGATCGTAAACGATGAGGAATATTTTCTTGAGTGAATACTTCTGCAGCGATGTAAAGTATTTGTAAAGTGGAAGCTTATCAGGAAGAAATGGAGCAAGCCGAGCAATTATAAAAACAATAATGGCCGGCGGGATCGAGATTAAAGCCAGTAACTTCATCGGCAGGCGAGAGGTGACAAGTTTCCTTACCGGGTTGACAAATTTTTCAATTATTTCGTTTCCCTCTTTACCGTAAACCCAAACTGAAATTGACCCCTTTGGCTTGAGATGTCCGACTAAACTTTGAAAACCGACTTTGGGATTGGGCAGGTGGTGTAAGACACCGACGCTATAAATAAAGTCAAACGGCCGTTTAAACGGAAGATTGGCAATATCGGCTTGAATAATATGAATTCGTGGATTGTGCTGGGTCACGGCGTAGGCTTGTTCTACTGCTCGACTTAGATCGATGCCGATGAGCATTTTCGGTTTGAAGGCAGACGTGACTAAAAGATGTCTGCCTGAACCGCAGCCCGCATCCAGAACTACTTTTTTACCAAAAAATGAAGGCTTTACCGGGTAAAGCCAATTGAGAAGCTGTTTTTGGTCATCTTGGGTATAGGTGGATAGTTTGAGCCACTGCTCACCGAACCTTTGGCTGGTCTTTTTTTTATCGTTACTGAGATTATTTACGAATTCCGGGATTCCGCCAACTATCGGCCACTGATGTCTTGCCGAACAGTCAAGGCTGCCGGAAATAATTTGAGGACCACGGCGGTGTGTGGTTTTTAAGTTGAGATGTAGTTTTCGCTTACAACTCGGGCAGTAAAGAAGCGGAAGAAGGCTAAGACGCATGAGCTAAATATTAAAGACACGTCTGGCGGATTGAACGGCAAAAGCGAGAGAATGATTTCTTTTATAGGTTTCTTCGTAATAACATGGCCACATACAGTCGTTGCAGTTTGGTTTTTTGATAGGATAAAGGGCGGCTAATTTAGTGTAGTGGATTTTGGTTGGGGCAAAATCCTGGCAGGGCATGACATAACCATCATCGTTGATACTTAAATAGGCGGAACCGGCTTCGCATAAAAAAGGCTTTTGCCCTTGGGCATATTTATAAATATCCTCAAGGTAGTTTCCAGAATAAATGACATTTTTTGCCCGACTTAAATAGTCGATTGTTTTTTTAAGTTTGTGGAAATTAGTTTTGTTGAACTGCAACGTTGGACAGTAGTTTCTGAACCACCAACTACCCTGACCTGAGGTGACGATGTTGGGAGCGACGTTGATACCCTTTTGCCCAAGGAAGCGAACAATATCCGGGACTTCCTCCACGTTATCGCTGGTTAAAGTGATGAGGGCGCTGACTTCGAAGCGGTATTTTTTCTTGTATTTTAAAATCATCTCGAAAAGCTCTCGATTTTGGGATTTGACATGCTTACCGGGTATTAGAGACTGGGTCGAGACCCCCAAATGCATCAGCCCTGCTTCGGCCAGTTCCCGCAAGCGATCTTCGTTTAACAGCCGGCCGTTGGAGATGACAGAGTGTAAGCGAGATTTTTTGGAAAGATAGTTAATAAATGCCGGTAAATCGCGCCTGATTATGGGTTCACCGCCGGTAATTGAGATAAATCGGTTACCAAGAGAAAAGAGAATATCTGAGCATTCTTTCCATTGGTCTAGGGTCAATCCTGTTTTGGCGGGATTTTTAATGGCTGCGCAAAAGTCACACCTTAAATTGCATCTACGGGTGTAAAAAATATTAACGTAAAGGGGAATTGGTCGATGCTTGGACTGGATGAGGCTATTAAAATAACTTAAACCGCCTTTTATTATTTTGGTGTTCATAAAAGCGTCTGTTTAACTGAATAGGTTTTTGTCTTTGACCCGGTAAAGAAAGTTCTGATTTGAATTTCGGCCAAGAACCCAAAGAGTATACACAGCGTGCCGGTGACGGTAAAGAGAACTGCCAGCATCAAAAGCGGTCCGAGGGTGAGGGCACGGTCGATTACAGCTTTGATAATTTGTTCAATAATAATTAGTCCGGCTAGACCATACTGGATAAGGCCGATACTGCCCAAGAAATGAATAGGCTTGGTGGAATAGTCCAGCCAGAATTGGACGTATAAAAGGTCGGAAACTCCCCAAAGCATTCTAAAGAAACCATACTTACTTTTGCCAAAACGCCTTTTGTGGTGGATGACTTTTATCTCCGCTATTTTGTAGCCTTGAGCGCCTAGGAAGGCCGGAATGTAGCGATGCATTTCGCCGTAGAGATCGATATCCCTAAGGACTTCACTTCTGAAAGCTTTAAAGCCGCAGTTGGAATCGTGCAAATGTGTCTTGGATACCCATCGGGTTAGAATATTGTAGATGATGGTAGGGATCGTTTTTGAGATGGGATCATCTCTTTGACGTCGCCAGCCGATGACCAGATCGTAGCCCTCTTTGATCTTGGCAAAAAACCGCGGGAGGTCTTTGGGGTCGTTTTGTAAGTCGCCATCCATAGTGACGATGACCTTACCCCTTGCCCAGTTAAAGCCGGCCATTAGGGCGGGGGTTTTGCTGAAGTTGCGGCGAAATCGAATTACTTTGACGGTTTGGTAGCGACGGTGAAGCTTTTGGAGTATGGCAAAGGAGTTGTCGGTTGAGCCATCGTCGATAAAGATGATTTCGTATGTTTTACCGGTTTTAGTTAAGACCTCGGTAAGCTGATGGGTAAGCGGTTCGATATTTTCCTGTTCGTTGTAGACGGGGACGATGATGGAATAAGCGACGGCTTTCATGGGCTTGTTGGTTTTGGTTTTTGGGCGATGGCGAGAACGGACACACCGAAGGGTAACGTAATTATATGCTGATGGGGGAACCAAAAAAACTTTTCTAAAGTATAGAGAGAGTAAAAGAGCCGGTTAATCAGGGGGTGGTGGGGCTTTAGCCCGGTTGGATCAAAAAATAGGTCACGACCGACGAGATGGGATAGACAGCGGATCAGGGCGATAGGCGGAAAAAGGAGAGTGTTGGAATAAGAACTAAAGACAGGGGATAGACCCGCCTGTTTTATTAAATTTTCCAGTTGGGACTTTGTATACCGTCGAAAATGGTGCGAGATAGTGTCAAGCTTGCTCCAAAGAAACATGTAAGCGGGACAGTAAAGCAACAAGACACCTCCGGGCTTAACCAAGGCGGCCATTTGGCTAATGGCCAGGTGGTCATCTTTTAGGTGCTCTAGAGTATCAATACAGGTTACAAGATCATAGTGGGGTGGAAATTGGGATTTTTTTGATTTGACATATTGGGAAAATTTGGCCAACTCGCGATTGGAAATACGTTTGGGCAATCGGGAGGAAGCGAGGCGAAAGAAGCCATTCTCCGGCTCGAGACCGTAACAGGTTAAATTGGAGCGGGAATTTAAAAGACTTAAAAAGATTCCGGTGCCACAGCCGACGTCAAGAACGGTTGCTCCTTTTCGGAAAGCTAGCTTTTGAACTGTCGATAAAAGAATTTCTCGTTTACCCCGGTACCACCAATTATTCTTTTCAACCTGGGCGATGTTTTGATAATGAATTTTGTCCATATTTATTGGAGCCAATTTTGTGACCACAGCTGAAAGGTCATCAGAGTCCAGATTTTTTTGTAATTATTTTTCTGGCGATTCTCGTGCTGTGATATGAGTTTTTCAACAAATTGCGGGTCAAACAGCCGCTGTCTTTTTAAAACAACCGGATCCAGAAGTTGGTGCATTAGGGGGTTTAGGTCTCTGTTAAGCCAGCGGGCCATGGGAATACCAAAACCTTTTTTGGGCCGATTAACGATTTCCGAGGGCAAATAACGAGCGGCCACCTTCTTTAATAATATTTTAGTTCTTAGAAACGGAGAGAGAGCTGACGGCGGAAGTTTTGTGGCGAATTCGACAAGCGGGACTGAGAGATAGGGAGGACGAACCTCCAAGGAGTAAGCCATACTGGCTCGGTCGACTTTGACCAAGTTCTGTTCGCCTAAGTAGTGACGGAGCCGAAGTAGCGATAGTTGATCAGAAAGACTCAGTTGATTGCTTTGGGGATCAAGTAGGGGAGAAATAAGCGTTGAGAGAAGCCAAGAATCTAAGTCGCCTAAGTTGCCGTGGTTATTTAACAGGGAAAGGACTTCGACTGGGGTAAAGGCGCCTGGCCAGAGAATTTCCCGAAGGAACGGGTTTGGGTCTCCACCGATAAATTTCTCGGCGACAAACTGCGGGGAAAAATTGCTATCTGAGAACGGAAAAATCGTCGCAGCTGTTGAACTAGCCAACCTTTTTATGGGTGAAGGAAGGATCTGCCAGAGAGGAAAGACTTGGTGCGCCCAGTTGGTTGGATAACCACCGAATACTTCATCTCCACCATCCCCTGATAAGGCAACTTTTACGTACTTATGAGTAAACTTTGTCAACAGAAAGGAAGGTAGAAGTGAATAGTCGGCAAGTGGCTCGTCCATATGTTTTGCCACTAGGGAGATGCTTTCTAAGACGTCTTTTTCTCTGAAGGTCTGGTGGTGATGGATGGTATCCAAATGTTTTGCTACCAGATGAGAATAGTAAGACTCGTCATATGATTTTTCGGGAAAACCGATGGAGAAAGTGTGTAATTTATTAACCTTTTTCTTGGCAAGCGCACAGATTGTCGAGCTATCAACTCCCCCAGAGAGAAAGGCCCCGACGGGGACGTCGGAGACCAGTGAACGAGCGACGGCAGAAGTTAACGATTCGTCTAATTGGTCTGATAGGTCCTTTTGGCCCAGTGGGATCTTTGGATTAAAAGTCGGCTGCCAATAGCGAGTGATTACTAATTTACCTTCCTTGTACTTTAGAAAGTGACCGGGCGGAAGTTTACTAATGCCTTGCCAAATAGAAAAGGGGGAGGGAATATGCTCTAACAACAGTAAGAGCAAGAGGGATGAGGGATCCAAGGATTTTCTTATTGAGGGGTGAGTAATGATGGCCCGCGGTTCTGACGCGGCGAGGAAGAGACCTTTTTGAGATGTAAAATAAAGCGGTTTAATTCCCAAGTGATCCCGGGCGAGAAAAAGAGTGCGAGTGAGGCGGTTATAAATCGCAAAGGCGAACATACCATCGAGGAGTTTAGGTGTCTCTTCGCCGCGGTCTTCAAATAAATGGAGAATAACTTCGGTATCGGACTGGGTTTTAAACTGATGAAAAGACAAGAGACTCTTTCTTAATTGGCGATAGTTATAAATCTCGCCATTGAAAACAATTACTAAACTTTTGTCTTCGTTGGTAAGGGGCTGATGGCCGGAATTTAGATCGATAATTGAAAGACGGCGACTGCCTAAGGCGACGTTTTTTTCTGACCAGATGCCACTCTCGTCCGGTCCACGATGGGTAAGAGTACCGTTGATTTGGCGAAAAAGCACGGGATCGATACTATTTCCTCTTTGTTCCACAAGCGCGGTTAGCCCACACATAAGCTGATGGGACTTATTAAAACACAAAGGGGGCGGTTTTTCGATATACTTGAAAAAACTCAAATTTGTGTTTTTGAAGTATAGTGAATCTAATCCTTCGACTTCTCTCAGGAGGGAGCTTTTAGGTCTTTAGGCTGAGGGATTCCACTCTGATTTTTCGCTCTGCGAGCTGCAAATCAGAGTAAGATTAACATACAATACAGGAGATGAGGATCGCGCTGGTCTATGATGCTATCTATCCTTATGTAAAAGGCGGGGCGGAAAAACGGCTCTACGATCTGGGGCGCGAGTTAGTAAAAAGAGGACACGAGGTGCACCTCTACGGGATGAAATTCTGGAAGGGAAGTGACACGATTATTATTGACGGACTAACGCTACACGGTCTTTGCCCGGCTATTCCTTTATATACTAAGAGCGGTCGTCGGTCGATTTGGGAAGCTTTCTATTTTGGTTGGCACTGTATCAAGCTGATAGGTGAGGATTTTGAAGTACTGGATTGCCAATCATTTCCATATTTCTCCTTAATTAGCTGTAAGCTGGTTTGCCTGATTAAAAGAAAGCCGCTTATTGCCACTTGGATTGAAGGTTGGGGTTGGGACTATTGGAGAAGTTACCTGGGGTACCTGGGGATTTTGGGATATTGGGTAGAAAGACTGGCGGTTTTCCTGCCAGATAGGATTATTTCCATCTCTTTACACACGAGCGAGAAACTGAAACGATTGGGGGCGAGACAAAAGATAGAGACAATACCGGTTGGCGTCGACCTGGATTTGATCAATAAGTCGACACCGTCGTCGAAAAAGTCTGATGTTATTTTTCTTGGCCGGTTACTTAACTTTAAGAATGTCGATATACTTTTGTCGGCGTTAAAGGAGGTTAAGGCGAAATACCCATCGCTAAGATGCTTTATAATTGGTGATGGTCCGGAAAGGGAGAACCTTGAGTCTTTGGTTCGTCGTTTGGGTTTAACAGAAAATGTTAAGTTTTTTGGGTTTGTTACTGACCAGACAAAAGTGTTTGCCCTTTTAAAGTCAAGCAAGATATTTGTTTTACCGTCGTCGCGGGAAGGATTTGGTCTCTGCTTGATTGAAGCCAACGCGTGTGGCTTGCCGGTAATTACGGTTGACAGATTGGATAATGCGGCTGGCGAACTTGTGGTCATAAAGAAAAATGGGTTTGTGGTCGAGCTGACGGCGGAGGCAATTTCGGAGAAAATTTTACATCTTCTCAAAAATCCCAAAGACCTCTCGGAGATGAAAAAACACTCGATAGAAAATGCCAAAAGGTTTGAGTGGTCTGGGATAATTGATAAAATCGAGCAAGTTTACCGATGAATGAAACTTTGAGTCATATCATTGATCACCCGGAAATTGACGAAGGGGATCTGAAATTAGTGAAAAGTATTCTGCCGGGAGTTAGGGATTTTCTAGATATTGGTTTTGGGACGGGAGCCTTTTTGATTAAGCTTAAAAGGAGTGGCCTGAGGGGAGTAGGCATAGATATAAATCCGAGGGCGGTGAATGAAGGGAAGAAAAGGGGGCTGAAAGTTTGGAAAAGGGATGGGCAAAGAAGCGGTTTTAAAAACGAATACTTTGATGTGGTGAGAGCGAAGGACGTATTGGAACATCTTGACAAGCCACAGCGATTAGTGGCTGAAGTACGGCGTATCCTTAAAAAAAGGGGTTTATTTGTAATTCATGTGCCGACCCAATTTTCTACGGTTTATCCCATAACAAATTTTTGGGATGACTATACACATATCCGGCCATTTACTAGGCGGGCAATACGACAACTATTGACGGATAATGACTTCAAAATTATTTTAATTGAAGGGTATACGATTGGCAGAAATACTTTGGAAAAGATAATTGTTTCTCTTTTGGGGAAAGTCTTTCCTTTCGGATGGCGGGTGGTGGCGCAAAAGTGAAACAAGACGCAAGAGTCGGCAGGCTGATCCCCTTGGCTATTATTATTTTCCTAATATTGGTTGTCTATTGGATAGGGATGAATCGGATTTACTTAGTCGGTAGAATTAACTGGGCGGATGATTTTATCTGGGGAAGTCGATGGGATCGGGTGTTGGCAGGGCAACTGCCTTATCGAGATTTTTTTGAGCTTTACGGTCCCGGTTTTCCCATATTGTTTGCCCCGCTCTATGCATTTTTGGGAAAGGGACTAGTTGCTATCCGCTTTATCCATTTCTTGCTTTTTCCACTTGTCGCTTTGGGGACGATGGTTTTTGCATTTTTGTGCTTGGGTCTTAATAGATGGCGATTGACGGCGGCGGTACTACTTTTGACTTTATCGTTTTTGGGGATGACTTGGCTTGACCAACCGATAAGGACTTGGTTTGGTTTATTGGCTTTATTGCCTGCGGTGATGGCAATCAGGAGTGGGCAAAAGTGGGCTATTTTTGCGGGGCTTTCGGCGGTATTGTCAGGCCTACTAAGCACTGAACAAGGGGTGGCGGTGGCGGTGGCCGATAGCGTCACTCTCGGCTTTTATCCTTTGGCAACTCTTTTTAGAAGGAAGAGCAAAAACAGGACTGAATTTAAGCTTCTCGGTTATTTTCTGGCGACGTTGGGGTTGGGGTGGAGCATCGTTTTTTTATGGATGGCAGGGCAGGGAATGTTAACGGCCTATCTGCAAACTGCTTTTGAACAAATTCCCATGTATCAAAATGCCGCTTATGGCTTGATCTTTCCGGGATATAACCTGATGGAAGACCCTTTGCGTCTCGGTTGGTATTTACCGTTTGTATTTTGGATTTTCTTTATGATTTATTGGTTAATAAAAAGGAAGAATAAGGGGTCATCGCCGTTGGCGATTTTACTTCTGGTTTACAGTATATTTTCGCTACGGATTTATATCGGCAGAACGGAGATTCGCCATTTCGTGGTTGATACAATACCGATATTTATTTTAGGGGTGGCAACTTGGTTTGACTTCTGGAAAGAGAAAAATAATAAGATAGCTGAAATATTATTAACAACGATTTTCTTCGGAGGTTTTATAATACTGTCCGGCGGCGTGATTGTTAATTTGAGTCCATATTGGCAGACGCTGCTGGCGAGAGGGGTGTATCCGTTTAACTTTAACAAGAAGATCGTTTACCTGACCGACAGCTCGCCGGTGCGTGTTTTTCCAGAAGAATCAAGGGACATAAAGGGGGTCTTAGAGTTTATTGATAACAACGTTCATCCCGGGGAAGAAATATATCCTTTTGCTGTGATATCTGGCTTCTCTTCGCTACTATCACGAACGACTCCAAATTACTTTGAACAAGCTTGGTTTGCCCAAACTTACAAGTTGCAAAAAATATTGATAATGGAGCTTGAAAGACGGAGGATCGCTTGGGTGATCTATTCTTTAAGGGATGATGTTATCAGGCTTGACCAGTTGAGTAACTTTTATATTTTAAATACCTTTAAACCAGTGGTGACCTTTGGTGACTATACGATCATGAAGCGCTTTGTTAACTGGAGCGAGGGGGCCATGGAGGATTTTGGCAGTCAAGGAGAGTTAGTTGGGTTGGGAGGGCTTTCGGGAGTACGGGATGTTGGGAAACGGGAGAAAAATGTTTGGGAAATCAAAGGAGATAATCCCACTTGGGTGATTCCTATGGAACGAGAAGGAAATTTATTGGTTTTTCGATATCGACTGCGCTTTGGAGCGGGCTTGGCCACTCTTAGCAAAACCGCTCTTCGTATTAACTGGGGCGGTAGGAGCGAAGTTTACGACGCATATCTTTTACCTGGTGATTGGCAAGAGGCATGGGTTGAAATACCCAGAGGCGAAAAGGGCGATAAATTGGTTTTTTCTCTTTCTTGGTCGGGGGGGTTGAACCCGCGAGCAACACTATTTGAAATTGACCAAATAAGAGTGGGGACGATATACGCTTCGCAAGATTAGGTTGGAATTTAAGGCTGAGGGGAAGAGGAAGAAGTGGCAAAAATTCCTGAGATGGAACTTACGTCGAGGGCGGGTTTAATGACTGGTGTGGGGATAGGAGTAGGTTTTTCAAGGGTTTTTTCCAGGATTGACTGGGCGGTGGCGCCGGCTTTGGGTTTTTCGGTTTGGGACTTGTTGCCTGTTTGAGCCTGTTTGAGGGCATCTAGCTCAGCACTGGCTTTGGAAGCGTCATCGCTGCCGGTGGGTACGAGAGCTAACGTCTTTTCCATTTCCCCAATTGCTCCCTGGTAATCTTTCTTTTCCCGTAGGGCGGCGGAGAGGTTGTAGTGGGCATTGGCCCAATCGGTCTTCAGCTCGATTGCCTGTTTGAAGAAAACGATGGCCATATCATAGTCACCCATAGCGTAATAGGTGCCTCCTTGGCTGAGACGTGGGGTCGGATTGGTCGGGTCTAAAGCGATTGATTGTTCAATGGCGCTGAGTGCGAAACGGTCTGCTCCGTTGGCTAAATAAAATAAGTTGCGATATAGAGCGGATAAATTGTCCCAGTTGGTTACTTTTTTAGGACCGATCTCGGTGGCTTTTTTCCCTTCTTCAATGGCCGTTTGAACATATTTAATGGCTAGTTTGCGGTCGTCTTCGGTAAGATCCTTGCCTTTGGTAGTTGCCAATGAATTTGCCATGGCTAGGTTTACTTGGCTGGCACCTAAGTGGTAGGTATCGATAAATGGATTTAAGCTGATGGCCTTGGTCAGTTGATCAAGAGCGGCCTCGCCCTTGTTGGTCACTGCTTCGTCAATGGCCTTTTTGTAGGCGATTTCAGCAGCGGTAGCGCGGTAGGTAAAATAACCGGTGGGAATAACGATCAAGATTAAGACAATCCCGAGGATGACGGAGGCGATTGTCTTTACTTTGGGATTTATTATATTTTGTACCAGCGGCAACTCGGATAAGTTGGCTACTTCTTGGGCGTCTTTTGTTTCTACCAGGCTAGAATGAACCGATCGGAGATGAAAAGTAAATAACATCAAAGCAGCAAAAAGAGTCCACCAAGTGACTAAAGTCGGTGGAGTAATTAATTGACCGATGATGACAGCAACCAATACGGCGGCCAGTCCCCAGCCGGTGGCGGAGAAGGCTTTTCTCTTTTGATAGATGGTTTTGGCGATTTCAAAAACCAGAAAGCCATAGGCGGCTAAGCCGAATAACCCAACGGTAGAAGCCAGATGGAAAGGATAGTTGGTGCTGACAAAAAAGCGGATATTCCACAGAAATGGATCCCGATTAAGCGCGACAGGTCGGCCGGTGGTGAAAGCGGTGAGGAAGTTAACCGGACCTCGTCCCCACAGGGGTGAAACTTTGAGGGATTCGGCGGCGATTTGCCAGCCACTCCAGGTTGGCAGGAAAGTGAAATATTGAAGCCTGGCCGGCCAAAGTTTCCAGAGATTAAGAACTATGACAAGAAAGGTAAATCCGGCCATGACGGCCGCGGCGAGCTGGAGCCTTTTGTGTTCCCCGCGGTGCTTTGCAAAGGAGGCGATCAAATAGACCATCCCACCCAGGAAAGAAGCGGTTAAATAAACTATCAGGGCGACTATCGGGCCGGTAGTGATAAAAGGTCTGGCGGGAAGAGAAATGGCGGGAGAAAAAGAGACAAAAGCGATTAACCCGGCGATAATGGCGCCTTTGGAGAAAGCGATGTAGTTGGCTCTGGTGAGCCAACGATTCTCTTTCCAGAGCGGTCCGGTAGTAATAAGAAAAATGATGACAAGGGCGGTGATTGAGGCGGTGCCCATGGGTAAAACAGCGGCTTCTACCTGGTTTGGAGCAAAGATCATCGAGACCCAGTAAGAGGCGGCTAAGAGAATGAGCGGCAAGGAAAACGGAGTGTTGGTAATTTTAAGTCCTCGGTGACTGACGATCTGGTCGAGGGCAAAAAGGAGGATGAGGACGAGGGCGATGGCAACTAAAAATACGTTTTTCGGCCAGCTGGCGGGGTCGGCGGTGACGCCCAGCCAAATAAGCGGCGTAGCAAAGAGAAAGAGGACGGCTAAGATTTGGGCAATGAGTTTAAAAATGTCTTTCATTTTATACCTTTAGATAGATTAGGTTATTCTTCTTTCTTGAGCAAGACCCTAGTTAATTACCCACCAATTGAATTTGATATCGCGATCAACGGGTTGGTCGATATCAACTTTGAAAGATGGGACACAGGTCAGGTCGGTTGGGTCGAGACAGGGAATTTTAACTGAGACATAGGGCACTTGGCCGCCGGTGGAGGTGGTGGGTGTTATATATATTAAGGAAGAGCCGGACACGCCTTGGCTATATATTACCGCTTGGGTCTTGCCGGCAAGAATAGTAGCGGTGCCGGCGGTGGCTTTGTTTGGATTGGTCTGGGCGGCTTGGGTGGCGGCGGGAATTTCTTGAATCGGACCGATACTGAGTTTTTCAAATTGAGCTTGGCCAGCAAGTACACTGCCTGAAACGGCCAGGTCACCGGTGATGGTGACGGTTCCGGTACTATCTATCGTCACTTTGCCGGCCATAATTTCTACACGCCCATTACCGAGGGGTTGGAGAGAAAGAGTGGTGCCTGAGCTGAGCGATAATGGCTGGTCGGCGATGGTAGAGATTTCGGTGCCGGAGATTTGGATACCGCCATCGACTAAGAGTGTTCCCGCAATTGAAGTGTCGGCCAAAGAAGTGCTCTTAAGAATCCTTACAGCTTGATCAAAAATGACGGTGTCGGCGGAGTCGGTGGCGATCAGGTCGAAAGACGTAAGGGAATCTAAGCCACTTAAGTCGCCTAGGTCACCTAAATTAGCCGAGGACGAGGATTCTTCGGCCAACGATCCGGCCGGCGTTGACGGCGGACTATCTTGGTCGAGCGGCAAGTTAGCTGACGAAGTGCTGGTCATAAGTCGGGTGGAGATGGTGTCGGCGATAAGTTTGCTTAGAGTGGCATCTAGGCCGATGATTTCTTTGGCCTCGATTCGGTCAACCCTAAGAGTGCCGGAAATGGTGGCGTCAGTAGAAACGGTTAGGGTGCCCAGAGACCCTAGATTACTGACAAGGCTGTTGGCGGTAACTTGGCCGGCGAAGGTGGCGTTACCTTGATTGTCCATGGAGATCCCAGTTTCACCGAGACCATTATTGATGACTAATCGGTCAGTGTCGGCCAAGGTGATAGCAATGGCACTACTATCACCGGCGGTGAGATTATTAACGCTGAGATTATTGAGAGTCCCTTGAGTGGCGGTGAGGTTTTGGGTGCTGACCTCTTGAGATTGGATAGAGCCGGCTTTGAGGTTGGCGGTGACGGCGTTGGTAATGGCCTGGAAATTCTTGACAAGTTCGCTACCGATGCCCTGAATAGTAAACTTGCCGAGATTACTATTGGCGGCGGAGCCGGAAGTGGAGGCGAACGGAATTCTTGTCTCGTAAGGCGTTAGATTTTCAGCCGTGGCTTGCAGCTGGGTAATATCTACCTCTGTTCCATCAACCTCAGGGTCATAGTATGAGGGTGAAACTAAGGTCATCACCTTGCCAACGGCGTTAGGATCAGGATCGGCGTAAGCTTCCATCGCTTGGCCGATCACCTGGCTAGCTTGAGTTGCTTTCATTGCCACCCCGACTTTGGTGGAAGTGGTTAACCGATCACCGACGGCAATCGGTCCGTTTTCGGTGGTGACCTTAACCGGAACCTGTCCCAGCATTCCGACGTTGGCCCAAGCGGGGTCATTGGTGCGGTCACAGGAGACCTCGTCCCAACAATTACCGTTGTTGTTGGATGTACCAGTGGTTGTGATGACTCCCAGAATATTTTGATCATAAGCAGATTTGGATTTTTGAACGGTCGCGGACATGGTGGCGTTTAAGATCATCACATCTCCTGGCTCGCTTGGTTCAGATTGGGCGATAAATTCAGAATAATCGCTAGCACTGTTACCGGCAGAGAGGAAGCGGAACCATTTACCACTGTTGGATCGCACCCAGATACGACCGCCATTCGCCCCCGCTCCTAAGCTTCCGATTCTAAGTGTTCCATCAGCGGCTGAGTCGGAGGGAGCAGTGGTGGTATTATCCAACTCGAAATTCCCCGATACTTTAAGCTTGGCGGCGTTTGGATTGGTTACCCCGATGGCTACCGGACCGTCAAAGTAGATATAACTGCCGACGGTTGTCCACTGAGTTGAGGCTCCGCCGCCGTTATTTTGCCAAGTTAAAGTGCCGGAGCCATTAGTCGCCAGGACCTGGCCATTGACACCGCCATTGGCCGGCAGGGTAATGGTGTAGCTGGTGGGCGCGGCGTTGGATTTAATATCGGTATAGCCGGAAGTTGCACCGTCCAGCCTTAATGTCCCGACCACCTCAAGACTTTGATTTGGATCAGTTGTACCGATTCCGACGTAGCCGGTAGTGTCTTTGTAGTAGAGACCTGCCGCTCCACCAAAAGTACCACCATTGTTATACTGGACTTCCCCGTCGTTCCCGGCCGGGTTCCCACCACTTGAGATCGCTCCCCAAGACGAACCGTTACAGAAGTAGTATTTATTCTGGGCATTGTCATAGTACATTTCTCCTTCAGAGGCGGCGTTACAGGTACCGGCATAGGCCTCGGTCTGAGGGGCGAGAGACAGAGTCCCGGAGATGGTGGCATCACCGGCGATACTAAGAAGGGGAGTGATACCGTTTGATGAGGAATCGGGTTTTATTGAGACGGGACCGTTAACCGATAACCCTCGCCAGAACTGGGCATTACCGGCAACTTCAAGATTGTTATTAGAATAAACATCTCCTGCGTAGATGGTTCCAGCAGCGGCACCGGCCGAATTTGTTAACGACTCGCTTGTTAATCCTAATAAATCAAGAGTGCCGGCCATGGAGATACGAGCGAGCGAAGTGTAATAGACAGTTGTAACATCCGCTGACCCGGTATAGCCTCCGATATAGTAAATGTACCCGTTAGCTACGAGCGAAGAAGTACGCCGAAGTGCTGCTGGCAAGATCGTTGTTTGGTTCCAGCTTCCCACTGTCCCATTGGTGTTTAGTTTTGCATAATAAACGATCGACTTATTGCTGGTATCTATTCCGCCCAACACGTACAGATATCCGTTGGCGACGGTTGAGGTATGGGCATAACGGCCTTGAGGTAAGATTGTTGTGGTACTCCAAGCTTCTACCGTTCCGCTGGCGTTTAGTTTTGCATAATAAACCGTCGACTCTACATCTGAGCCATCATATCCCCCAATCACATACAAATATCCGTTGGCTACGACAGAAGAATGGACACTCCGTGTTCGCGGCAGAATCGTTGTGGTATTCCAAGCCCCTACCGTTCCGTTCGCATTGAGTCTTGCATAATAAACGGACGATTTATCATTGCTGCCATCGTACCCACCGATTACGTATATATAGCCGTTGGCAGTTACCGCCGCGAGTTCGTTAATCCGTTGAGGCAAGATCGTTGTTTGGTTCCAGCTTCCCACTGTTCCGTCGCTGTTTATCCGAGCGTAGTACACGGTTGATTGGGCAGTACCAGCAGAATTCGACCCCCCGATTACATATATATATCCGTTCGCGGCGACCGACGTCATAAAGTTCCTAGTCTCAGGAAGGGTACTTGTTAAAGTCCAAGAGCCTATCGTCCCATTACTATTAATTCTGGAATAGTAAACAGAAGTCAATTCATTGGCACCGTTGGCTCCTCCAATCACGTAGGCATACCCATTGGCTACGACGGAATTATGAGTAGAAATTGCCAGAGGCAATGTCGACGTTGTGCTCCAACTCCCCACAGTCCCATCTTGTTCGGAGTTAAACGCTGCCGTCTTGCCGGCGACATCCAACTGATAGCCCGGGGCGGTTGTCCCGATTCCGACACGCGCATTGACGTCGTCATAGTAAAGCCCGGTCGCTCCGCCCATCGTCCCGCCATTGTTATATTGAACCGCTCCATCTGTCCCTGCTGCGGAAGCTGCTCCAGCTCCCACCGCCTGCCAAGTTCCCGAACCATCACAGAAGTAGTATTTATTCTGGGCATTGTCATAATACATCTCTCCTTCAGAGGCGGCGTTACAGGTCCCCGCATAGGCTTCGGTCTGAGGAGCGAGAGAGAGAGTTCCGGAGATGGTCGCATCACCGGCGATACTAAGAAGGGGAGTGATACCGTTTGATGAGGAGTCAGATTTAATAGAGACCGGACCGTTAACTGATAACCCTCTCCAGAACTGGGCATTACCGGCAACTTCAAGATTGTTATTAGAATAGATATCACCGGCGTAAATTGTTCCCCCTGTTGCCCCCGAAGAATCGGATAAATACTCGCTTGTTAAACCGACAAGGTCCAGGGTCCCGGCCATGGAGATTCGGGCCAGAGAAGCGTAGTACCCCGTGGATGTATAATCACCATTACTCCCACCTAATAAGTAAATATAGCCGTTGGCGACTACTGAGGTGTGGAAAGCTCGAATATCTGGTAAGGCTGTTGTTTGGTTCCAACTTCCCACCGTCCCGTTACTGTTTAGCGTTGCATAATAGATGGCCGAGGAGTAAGGGGTTCCGCTCCCGCCCACTACATATAGGTATCCATTAGCTACCACCGAAGTCGTCCCGCTTATCGCCTTGGGCAAGATTGTTGTAGCATTCCAAGCCCCCACTGTCCCATTACTGTTTAGCGCCGCATAGTACACCGTGGAGGCGACAACGCCATTGGTCCCACCTACTACATATATGTAACCATTGGCAACTACCGACGAAGGAGTACTCCTCGCGCTAGGTAAAATCGTGGTTGTATTCCAAGCCCCCACCGTCCCATCACTATTTAATTTTCCATAGTAGATAGTGGAAGAATAGGCATTATCGGTGCCGTTATATCCACCTACTACATACAGGTATCCGTTAGCTACCACCGAAGCGTGCTGATCAATTGCCTTGGGTAAAATCGTGGTTGTATTCCAAGCCCCCACCGTCCCATCGCTGTTAAACTTTGCATAGTAGGTAGTGGAAGAATATGTACTATTGTCATATCCACCCACCACGTACAGGTATCCATTAGCCGCTACCGAAGAGTGCTGATAAGTCGTCTTGGGTAAAACCGTGGTTGTATTCCACGCACCTTCCGATCCATTAGCATTTAGTTTTGCATAGTACACCGTTGATAAGGCTAAGGCCCCAGTACAGGGGGAACCCGAACATCCGCCGACCAAATACACATAACCATTTGCCACAACCGAACCATGATAAGAGATAGTCTTTGGTAGAAGCGACATTGTACTCCAAGCGCCTAGCGATCCATCCTGGCCGCTATTAAACGCCGCTGTTGTCCCAGCTACATCCAACTTATAACCCGGGTTAGTTGTGCCGATACCAACATTGCCGGACGATTCATCAAGGAAAAGCATTTCTACCGGTGTTCCGCTATCATCGTATATCCTTATATCGCCCTCCGCCGCCGACATCTGAATCGAATTTCCACCTTCATATGCTCCTTGCAGTGAAACCGTACCCCCGGTCGCTACCGCTCCCCAAGCTGAACCGTTACAGAAGTAGTATTTATTCTGGGCATTGTCA
>Ga0075886_107_pt1 | contig 38698 bp, 57 predicted proteins | sample RifGroA1_FD_68309 | JGI IMG/M metagenome (GOLD analysis project Ga0075886, IMG submission 68309) | Parcubacteria (Nomurabacteria) bacterium GW2011_GWA1_46_11 | reverse complement strand
TTATAAATAAGTCAGAAATTGTATCCGGCGCGCTCCACGGCTCCGCGCCGATCCGGCTTTTAGTCAAAAATTGGAATATCTCCCACAAGACACCTATGACCAGTACAAATAAAAGCGTCTGGGTGGTCAAAAACGGGCCGGGTTGCCCGGATCTTAATTTAAATAGAGGCAGGCCGTCCGCGCAAAAGAACCAAATGAAAAACAAGCTTACCCAAAAACCACCCGAGAGATGGAGCAAAACATCAAACCACCAAAAAAGTATGTCCCAATGCCACCGTTCGCCTGCCAAGCTTAGAGCGAAAATGGCAAACATCATCAAAACCAGCGTCGCGGTAAGTCGTTTTCGGTTCATGTGGATATTTTACCTTAGAAAATTAAAAAGTTAAGAAAAAATCCGCCCACTGAAGTACAGCCGCGGAGTTCTTCTTAGGACTATTTCTGATTTATTACCATAGCTTAAGGCTAGGTGGGTGCGAGACGTGTGAGGCCGAAGCCCGACCCGATCGACGCTCCCATAAATTAGTGTTCTAGGTAATAACCGGAAATAACCCTACTTAAACTATACTCCCTGTATAATTTTTTGCAATAAGTCTTTTCAGAAAAACACGATTTTACAAAAAAGACAATAGAAAAACAATTTAAGCCTTTATTCCTTGTGTTCGGCGTAGACAAAATCAGTGTCTATCTTTTTGTACTCAAAAATTTCGTCTTTTTGGAAGAATCTCTTAACTTCCACCTCTCCGCTTTCCACAGAATCCGAAGCGTGAACAATATTGGATTGCGTGGAAAGAGAAAAATCGCCCCGGATGGTGCCCGCATCCGCTTCCCAGGACTTCGTGGGGCCGACGATGATGCGGATAGCGGAAATGGCGTTTATGCCCTCCACCGCCATCACGATAACCGGGCAGGATTCCATGAAATCCCGGATGCCCGGGAAAAATGGCTTGTCTTTTATGTGCGCATAATGCTCGTCCAAGAGAGCATCCTCTATGCTCATCATTTTAAGGCCGATGATCTTGAGTCCCTTGTTCTCGAAACGCCTGATTACCTCCCCGGCCAGGTTCCTCTGGATGGCGTCAGGCTTGATGATTATTAACGATTTTTCATTGTTTGGTCTGGTCATATGTATCTTATTTTAGCAAAGAAAGCTTGGTTTGCAAAATGAGCTTTATTCCGTCGAAGTATACCTTGCCATTATTTCGGTTTCCACTTCTTCGCGGTCCCGACCGTATTTTATGTAAGAAAGTTCTTTCAGGCTCTCGACAATATCCGGGTTGCCTTTTTCCGGAGCCAGGGTTTTTATATTGAAGGGCTTGGTCGGCTGGCCTTTTACCAGCATGCTCATGTAAGCATTGTAATTGTCGAGTTTGGTGATGTCGTGCGCATCAAACTGCGGTTTGAATTTCGGTTCTAGGAAAGTAGCGTCTTCGGTGCCAACCCGGAAAACCGCCATACTACCAACGTTCCCAAAAACGGCGTTTTTGATCTTGTCTTCAAGCTGGCTGATGTACTGGTGGGCGATGTTTAGACTCAAGCGGTATTTGCGTGCTTCGGACAGAATGGAAGCGATGGAATCAGTGGTGACATTTTGAAACTCGTCGATGTAGAGGTAGAAATCGTTCATGGGCTTGCCAAACATATCCCCCCGCGACAGCGCCGCCATTTGGATCTTGCCCACCAGGACCAGGCCGATAAGGTTGGCATTTATGTCGCCCAGTCGCCCTTTGGAAAGATTGACCAGGAGTATTTTTTTCTCGTCCATTATTTTCCGGAAATTGAAAACCGAATTCTGCTGTAGCACCACCGGGCGCATGATGTCGTTTGATATAAAATTGTCAAATTTGGACGATATGTAGGGCACGAAGTTCGCGAGCGACTGGTCGCCGGTGGTCTGCTCGGCGGAAACCCAAAACTGTTTGATAATCGGATTTTTGCAGCGGGCAAGCTTCATGTCCCGGAATTCCTTGTCCCCCAACACCCGGGTAATTTCCAAAAGTGTCGAGCCGGAAGAAGGATCTTCCATGACCAGAAAGGCACTGTTCCTAAAATATTGTTCGAACATCGCTCCGCCGCCCACCTTCATGTCGAAAAGCTTGTTGAAAATTCCCATCATTTCGTTGACCACGAAGGTCTTTTGCTCCTGGTATTTCGGGTCGTACTCCAGCATGTTGAGCCCCATGGGGCGCGCGGTGTAAGCCGGATCGAAATACAGGACATCGTCTATACGCTCTTTGGGAATACGGGAAAGAATGGTCTGGATATCCGTGCCGTGGGGGTCGATATAGCAGCAGCCGTCGCCGTTCTTTATGTCCTGGGTAATCATGTTGAGCATGATGTTTGTTTTACCGGTACCCGTCTGGCCTATGACATAAAAATGCCGCATGCGGTCTTCCCGGGCCATATGCACTTCGGTATCCCTGCCGCGGTAACTGTTCACCCCGAGTATTATGCCCTCCGTACCCATCTCTATCGGGGCGGGCGCGATACCGGCTTTGGCTTCCTTGAGCTGGGGCTGCGAGCCCATGCCGACCGGGAAGTGGAACACGGAAGCCAGTTCTTTTAAATTCATCGGCAGTATTTTGTCGTGCGAAAATGCGCGGAAGGAAAAATCGCGGAAAAGCTCTTTTAAGGCGCTACCCTTGGCTTCTTCAAAGACCAAGGAGTTTGAAGCGGCGGCGGAGAATTGATTGAAAGAAGATTCTATCTCCCGGAGTATTCCTTCCGCGCGCTCGCGGGTATCGGCAGAAGCGATAACCCGGATATTGGCCTTCATTATCGTACTTTTGATTTTGTTGCCAATTTTTTCCACAGCGCCTTCGTCCACCGCCCGCCGCCCTTTCATGTATTTGTCCGGGTTTTTTCCCTCCGGTTCTTTTTGTTTTGTGCCAAAAACAATCTCTTTGCCCGCTTTAAGAAAGGCGTGGCCGAATTTGTAGAAATTGTCGGCAGCGTGCTTGACGGAATAGCCGTCTTTCACGTCGTCCAAAATCATGTGAAATTCGTTTATGAACTTGTCTCCGGCCGGCGCGATGAGAAATTGTATAGCTGCCCCTTCGCCCGCAGTCTTTAATTTGGAAAACACGTTCAATATTGGATTCATGGGGTCGTGCTCGATATCATCATAGGTTTTGAGGGGCATCACCGCCCGTTCCGAGAAATGCGCGTAGGCACCCGCGGAGCCGCCCGATTCGTTGAAAATATTATAGTCGTCCGTCACCTCCAGGAGCTTGGCATCGTGATAAAAAGCCAGTATCTGTTTTTCAAAGAGCGATAGGTATTTGTTGGGTACGCCGGCATAGATAACCACTTGGTCGCTCTGGCTGCCGAGCGCCACTTCCAGAGTGAAATAATTCTCCTTGTCGTTATGCTTGCCTTCCGATATGGACTGCATGCCGGCATAAAACTGTTCCATCGCGCCGATGAACTCTTTGAAGCCCTTGGACTTGTCTGCCTCGTCTTCCGGCGGCGGCAGGGTCACTTCAAAAAGGGTCATATTTAGGGAGCGGTAAAGCGGGTTACCCTCTTTGAAACCCGCGATCTGCCCCGTCTTGAAATATTGCACGAGCAGGCGGTGGAAATCGTCCTCTATATGCGGATTGCCCATGCTCTCCACGATCGACAGCGCGTTCCTGACACCTTTGGTAATAACTATACCCAAAAGTTCTTCCATTACGGTGTCGTGCGGCTCGGGCTTTAAGCGAAGTACGATGCCCTCCGTCTCTTGTTCCTTTAAGACATTACTCGAGTGAACTGCTTTTTCCAGCGGCACTTTTTTGTATTCGTCTATGACGTCCCGGGTAGCCATCTCGCCGGTGCGTTCGGTGTGGCCGATATCTATGAGCTCCGCTTCGCGTTTTTTCACATGCTCGCGCAAGTAATTGAGCTCCTCGTCCGGAGTCTTGAATTTGGGCATCTCTTGGAGAAATGAGGGGTTCATTGCCTATAATAATAACACAAAAACTATAGTTTAGTTAAAATTTCCGGCTCGCCTTCAGTAATCAAAATAGTATGTTCGAAATGGGCACTTTTTTTCTTGTCCGCCGTGCGGAAGGTATATTCATCGTCGTCCATAGTGACTTCTTTGGTACCCAGATTGAGCATGGGCTCAAGCGCGAGCACCATACCAGGGCTCAGTTTTTCGCCTTTGCCCGGCTTGCCGAAATTCGGTATAAAAGGGTCTTCGTGTATCTTGTGCCCCACGCCATGCCCCGCGAGCACCTCCACGATGCCATATTTCTGCGCTTGTCCTTTTTCTTGTTCTTTTTGCTGCGCCCGCACGAAACTTTCTATGGCATAGCCGATATCCCCCACTGTATTTCCCGCACGCGCCGCTTTTATACCTTCTTGAAGCGATTCTTCCGTGGCTGCCAAAAGCTTCATCTCCGCCGCGCTCACTTTACCCACCGGCGCGGTCAGTGCCATGTCGGTAAAAAGTCCTTTGTGTTTGACCCCGAGATCTATGGAAACCAAATCCCCTTCTTTTAAAATTTTATTTTTCCGCGGGATGCCGTGCACCACTTCGTCATTGACCGACACGCAAAGCGTTGAGGGGTATGGAATCCGGGAGCCTTCGGGCCGGTAACCCAAAAATGCGGGCTCATCCCCCATTTCCCTTATCAGTTTTTCCGCGTAAACATCCAAGTCCTTGGTGGAAATTCCCGGGGCGATCTTGTCCCTGACCTTATACAGGACGGTCGCCAGCCGCCGACCCCCCTCGCGGATTATTTCTATTTCTGCCGGAGTTTTAATTATTATCGCCATTATCTGATATTATTGTTCCGGAAAATTTTTCTCCGTTCAATGCTTTTTGGAAATTATCTATCGGCTTTCCGTTTATGATCATAACTGTCATCCCATTTTTCTCGGCTCTATCAGAAGCAATCGGGTCAAAAGGAGTATTCAATCCGGAATGTATCCATTCTGCCGGTATAAGTTTACGATATTCGCTCCAAGATATTTCTTCTATTTTTTTAGCATTTGGATTCTTTTTTGGGTCAGAATCATAAACATAGTCGGTATTAGATAAATTTATGATTTTCTTTGCTCCCATTTGTTCAGCCATCATAACTGCGTCAAAATCAGTGCTCCAACCGGGTTTCCAACCAGCTCCGATTATTATTGGTTTAGTGAAAGAAGCCAGTCTAGACGGATCAAGCACAATTTCATTCTCAGCGATGCCCTCAAAAGACATTCTTACGAATTCGGCATTTAGTCTTGTAGTATAAATGCCTATCCAGTCCAGGTCGGTATTGTTTGCCTTTATGGTTTTGCTTAAGGCATCTTGGTACTGTCTGCAAACTTTTCCGCCGCCGACAATTATTACAAAACGTCTGCCCTTTTTTATTTCTTCTAAAATAATGGCTTTAAATGTATTTACAAAATCCGGATCAGGCAAATCGGGAATAACCAGAGAACCCCCGAGAGAGATAATAATTGTTTCTTCCATAATTAATATTTTAGCGCTTTAATGATATCTTTGTGCACGTCTTCGACCGACTGCTCGCCGTTGATGGTAAATATGGTATAGCCGTCTAAGGCTCGGAAATAATTCATGGCGGGAATTACTTTTTGTTCATACTCTTCAAATCTTTTCGCCAAACCTTCTTCGGTATCGTCGTGTCGGCCTCTTAAAAGATTCCGTTTCATAGCTTCTCCTTTGCCCAAGGTAATATAAATTATTTTTATAATGTCCCGTCCTTTCGGTTTCATTTCGGCCATAAAATATTCCGATTGCGGGACGGTCCGGGGGTAGCCGTCGAAAACTACGTGCTTATCCGGAACCATTTCAGACTCAATTTTTTCCGAAACCAGTTTGTTGGTGATTTCGTCCGGCATCAATCTCCCGGAGTTTAAAATTTCCTTCGCCGTAAGCGTAATATCGTCATCTGCCGACGAGGCGATAATCTGCCTAAATATCTCTCCCGTGCCAATATAGGTGCATTCCCGGCCATCCTTCTTCCCGAGGTACTCCATCAGGAGCTTCACCTGTGTGCCTTTGCCCGAACCCACTATTCCGAAAAATACGAAAGTTTGCGCGGAATTCTCTCTTTGCATATGTGTTATAATAGCATAAATTATGAAGAAGGAAATCATCACCATTACCGGCACTCTGGGCAGCGGCAAATCGAGCACTGCGGACCGGGTGGCGGCAAAACTTGGTTTCGGGCGCTTCTCATCCGGCGACTTCATGCGAAAACTCGCGGTGGAGATGGGTATATCGCTCAACGACTTGAGCGTCCGGGCCCAGAAGGAGCCGGAGATAGACATCAAGATAGACGATGAGGTCAAAAAGGCCGGCTCGATGGAAAAAATAGTCATCGATTCCCGACTCGCCTTCCATTGGATACCGGAATCCTTCAAGGTCTACCTCGACCTGCCACCGGAAATCGCCAAAGAAAGAATTCTTAATAATCTCAAAGAGAACGCGCTCCGGAAACAGAGCGAGGACTCCTCTACCCCCGAAGAAATACAGGCAAAAATAGACGCGCGGCTCGCAAGCGAGAAAAAAAGATATAAAGACCTCTACGGCATAGAAAACCACACCGATAAAAACAATTTCGACCTCGTGGTCGACACAAACAAAAACAACCTGGAGCAGGTTGTCGGCCTCGTGGTCTCGGAATATAAAAAGTGGCTGGAAAAATAATTGAGTAGAAATGAGAAAACCGCCTGCGAGGTGTGCCGACGGCCCCCTCATTCAAGCGGTCTTGATGTCTGACTTTATGGTCGAAGCCAGCGATTTCTCTCGTGGCGAATTTCGCCACTAATCGCTGTAAATGCCCTCGATTCTTCCGTCTTGTCATTCAGGAAAGACCGGAAGACCTCGAAGTCGACCTCGGTGTTCCCTAGCAGGGCTTTAACTAGGACATCTGCCAGATGTGCCTGCCCGTTGCCGTTGAGCATGGCCACGAGCCGAGCTGTATGCGGCATGTCCGGAGCAAATCCTATCCGGAACTGGTCAAGCCTGTAGGCCCGGCTGTGAATGCCGCTCGTCCAGTAAGCCGCGTGGACAACTGTAGCCCATGCGAGGACGAGGACACCTGCGGGTCCGGACGTGATCCACACTACCACGCTGCACACGCCAATCAGCGGGATGGGAGCGTACTGCAGAGCGAACTTCTGCCAGCGCTCAGTGCTGGCGAAGGCGGCGAACGGGACGAGGAGTGACGCCACGAAGGCTGTGATCGTGATCGGACCGATCGCAATCAGCGAATCCTCCATGGAATTCCGCGGGGAAATGAGCCCGATTGCGATGCCGATTGCGTAGAACAACAGATACCACATGGTTAATCTCCTTCAGGTTAAGGGTTGGAAGTTGGCTGTTGAGTGTTGTCAGCAAGAGACACTCTTGCTGACTAGGATCGCGGACTAACCTGACGCAGTTGCATGGCGGAAACAACTTCCCCTTCTCCACCTGTCGCCCTGTCACGGGAAACCATCACGCAAAGTTGTCCCTTGTGACACTCGAGTCTTGCCACGTACCTGCTAATGCCAAGTTTCAAGAAAGCGGCTACTTCCCCCTCACTCCATTTTCCACCCGCTTCCTTTTTTCGAAAGTGAATCGCTCCTGTGATTGGCGCACCCCTCCCTAGGGTGCCTTCAACCTTGAGCACGAAATGGGCTTCTCCGGTCTCGTCAAGAATGCGAGGGAAGTTTGGGAAGTTTATTTGCACCGCTTGACCTTGTCCAGTGTTGTCGATTGCTCCTTGGTCAATGACGGCCAAAACCAAGCGTACTGCCAACAGCGATAATTCGGACAGTTCGATTTGCATCGGTCTTCTCCTTTCAAACAACGATTTGTTTTGAGTTTAACACATTTTTATAAATTGTCAATAGATTTTACCAATTTAATTTATTTTAAGCTATATATAATAAAGGCAAAAAGATATCCACAGAATTTTGTTATCTTTTATTGACACAAAACTAATATTGGTATACAATGCCCAAATATGAAAGAGCAGATATTGAAAATAGAGCAATTACTAAAAGATAGCGGCTTTTTGGACAAGGAAATAGCCATATATTTGACCATCCTGGAGCTTGGCCGCGGCACGGTTGCCGAGATATCTAGGAAGGCGGGCATTAACCGCTCGACGGGGTATGTAATTTTGGACAGCTTGGCCGGAAAAAACCTGGTGAGCGTTTCCGGCAAGGAACCCAAGCAGGAATATATGGCCCTCTCCCCTGCCAACCTCGTGGAGTATCTGGAAACGCAGGCTAAAAAACAAAGGGGCCTCGCGGAAAGCGCAAAGCAAGTTCTGCCCGAGCTTACCTCCCTCTACAATGTCGGCGACAGGCCTAGGGTTTTCTTTTACGAAGGCCTAGCTGGACTGGAACACGTGTATGAAGATTCTCTTACTTCGAAAGGAGACATCTACTCCACCTCCACCTATGAGGAAATGCATGAAACTCTCCCGAAATATTTTTCTACATATTATGAAAAGAGGGCAAAGAAAAAAATCTTCGTTCACACTTTCGTCGCGGACACTCCCCTTGCCCGAGAGAGAAAGGCGAGGGACACGATCGAGTACCGAAGCACTTCGCTCATACCCAAAGACAAGTTTCCCGTGCCGACCGACATAGAAATATACAACAACAAAGTTATGATTGCGTCCTGGAAAGAAAAACTGGGCATTATTATCGAATCGCAGGAAATCGCGACGACACTAAGGAGTGTGTTCAAGCTCGCTTTGACTGAAGCTAAAAAACACGATCAAGTTTTAAGCGGCAAGTAAAAGGGCTAGTATTCCCGCATGGAGATTTGCGCGTCAACTTTTTTCATGAGGTCGAGGACTACGGAGACCACAATCAAAATCGAGGTGCCGCCTATGGCCAGCGAGGTTATGCCGGTCACGCGCTGCATGATGAGCGGAAGTACTGCGATGAGGCCCAAGAATACCGCACCCAAGAGCGTGATGCGAGTCAGGACTTTGGAAATATATTCCGCGGTGGAAGGCCCGGGGCGGATACCGGGAATGAATGCCCCGTTCTTTTGCAGGTTCTGGGAAAGGGCTTCCGGGTCAAAGGTGACCGCCGTGTAAAAATAAGTGAACAGGAACACGAATATAAAATAGAGTATGGCGTAAAGCACCGAAGTTTGGGAAAAGGCGGACAGCACACCGGAAATTTTAACAACTATAGGATTTGAAAACCGCGCCAGAAAAGTACCGATCATCTGCGGGAAAAGAAGGATGGACAAAGCAAAGATGATGGGAATGACGCCCGCCTGGTTTACCCGGAGCGGCAAATAGGTCGAGCCGCCGCCGTACATTTTGGCACCCCTTACCCGTTTCGCGTAAGTCACCGGTACGGGCCGTTCCGCTTCGGTCACGAGTACGATGCCCGCGATAACCAAGAGCGCGGCGGCGGTAAAACCGACATAAAGCGGAATCTGCCCAACGTTAAATTGGAAGGCCAGTTCGCTTACGGTCGTGGGCAGCTGCGCCACAATACCCGCGAAGATTATCAGGGACACGCCATTGCCGATGCCGAATTCGGTCACCAGCTCGCCTACCCACATAAGGAGTACCGAGCCCGCCACCACGATGAACAGATTGGTAATGCGGTCAAAACCCGACAAAGGTATTAAAATATTCTGTTGTTCCAAAATAAAAAGCAGGCTGAACCCCTGAACCGCGGCAAGCGGCACCGTGAGCATCCGGCTCCACTGGGCAAACTTTCTCCTGCCCGCCTCGCCTTCTTCGTGGTACAGGCGCTTTAATGCCGGCACCATCATGGTCAAAAGCTGCATTATAATCGAACCGGTAATGTAGGGGCCCACGCCAAGCATTATGATCGAGAGATTGGAAAGACCTCCCCCGGAAAAAATATTCAGGATGCCGAAAAATTGATTATTGGACAAAAAACGGGAAAGCGCGTCCGCGTCAATGCCCGGAATCGGGATTGCCGCGAGCGCCCGGAATATCACCAAGGCCATTAGCACAAACAATATACTTTTGCGCAAAGTCGTGTCGGTCCAGATAAGTTTGATTTTGTTCCAAAAATTTTCCATAGATTATTTTATTTTTATTTTCTTCCCCTTCAACCCCAAACGTTTCCTGATCTCGGAAAATTTCTCACCTTTACTGGCAAGTTTGTCTTTTTCTATCGTCAAAACTTGCTGGATGGACTTGAACTGGTAGCCGCGGTTTTTGGGGAGCTTCTTGATTATATCGCGAAGTTCCGGCCGGCGCTTGTTACCCGCGCGCGCGGTCTGCCCCTTGCCGCCGCGGCCCGAGGTCTTGGCATGCTTGCCGCCCCTTCCGACCATGCGGTCTTTTTTATTCTTATGGGTTCTTTTTAAATTATGTATCTGCATAAATTTACTCTGCCGCGGGCACTACTACCTCTTTATTGGCTACAACGACCGTGCTTTCCGGAATTGGTTTGGAGTACTTGGAGGAAATATCTTTCAGGGCTTCCATAACCGCTTTGGCATTGTTCAACTTATTTGTGCTGCGGGACAGGATCTTGCCGGTAATATCCTTGGCTCCGGAAAGATTCACAATATCGCGGATGACCGAACCGGCCACTAGGCCGCGGCCTTTGTTCGGGAAAAGCACCACCTTGGAGCTGGAGAACTTTGCGGATAATTCATGCGGCAGGGACATGGTCTTGGTCAGATGAAGCTTGACCATGTTCTTCTTGGCATTACGGAGTGCTTTGTTTATCGCAAGCGCCGTATCCCCGGCCTTGCCGAGACCCAGACCCACGCTGCCCTTTTTGTCGCCAGCTACCAAAGCCACGGAGAAAGAGAACCGGCGTCCGCCAGCAACCACTCGGGTAACGCGGCGTATACCGATTATCTTCTGGTCAAACTCCGGTTTCGGCCGGTTGAAAGAGCCGCCCCGCTTACCTCCCCCTCTTTTGTCATTTCTTTTATCCATTATTTTTATCGATTTTTATTAAAATTCTAAGCCCGCGCCGCGCGCCGCGTCCGCTACCAACTTTACCCGGCCCGTATATTTAAAGCCATTGCGGTCGAAAACAACTTTCTTGATCTTGACTTTGCCGCAGGCTTCCGCGATGGCCTTGCCTACTTCCTTGGCACGTTCCATTTTGGTGCCCTTTCCGGCTTTCACGTCGCTTGCGGAAGCAATGGTCTTGCCCATAGCGTCATTTATGACCTGCGCGTAAATGAATTTATTGGAACGGAAAACGGAAAGGCGGGGGCGCTCTGAAGTGCCCTTGATCTTGGTCCGGATCTTTTTCTTCAGCCTGATTCTTTTGTCCTGTTTTGTTTGCATATTGCTTTTGTTCCACATGTCAGACTTGTGGGTTACCCACAAGTCTGACATGTGGGCTTATTATACGGTCTTCTTGCCCTGCTTCCTCCTGATAACTTCATTCTCATAGCGCATGCCCTTGCCCTTGTACGGTTCCGGCTTCTTGAGCGCGCGCACTCCGGCGGTAAAACTGCCCACCAGTTCTTTGTCGATACCTTCCACGGAAAGCACATTCTTCTCCGCTTTCATGGTAATGCCTTCGGGGATCTTGACAATGACCGGGTGAGAAAACCCGAGCGCGAGGTGAAGCTCTTTGCCTTTAACCTCGGACTTGAACCCGACGCCTTCTAGCACCAGCTTTTTCTGGTAAGGCGTGGTAACACCCTGTATCATATTCTTTATATGCGAAGCATAGGTGCCCCATAACGCTTTGGAGAATTTGTCGTTTCGCTTGATGTCTAGCAATACCCCCTTGTCGCTTAAGGTAATAGTTATGTCGTCCCGGAATACCTTTGAGACACTGCCTTTCGGGCCGACCACCGTCAAAATGTCGCCGCTTTGGGTTATCTTGATGCCCGCCGGTATTATAATTTCTTGTTTGCCGATTCGTGACATATGATTATAAAATTACCACATTCTGAATAACGCCTCTCCGCCCACCTGGGCTTTGCGCGCATCTTTACCTGACATTATGCCCTTGGGTGTCGAAAGCACCAGGAGTCCTGCACCGTTCCTGACGGTGTGGATGTCCTTCATTTGAAAATAAACCCTGCGGGACTGTTTGGATATCCGCTCCACTTCCGTGATCTTAGGTTTTTTATCCACATAAACTAGCTTGATCTCAAGCACGGGATGGCCCTTCTTCACCTTTTTGGCCACCTCGGAAACATAGCCTTCTTTCTCTAAGCATGCGCCAATGGCGTTCTTCAGTTTGGAATAAGAAACGGTCGCGGTTGGAAGCCCTGCGAGCTGTGCGTTCTTCATTATTATTATCATGTTTGAAATTGAATCCATGTTTGTTGTTTTGTCTGGCCCACATGTCAGACTTGTGGGTTACCCACAAGTCTGACATGTGGGCGAATTACCAGCTTGACTTCCGAACTCCCGGCAGCATGCCTTCGTTCGCGAGCTCCCTAAAACAGATGCGGCAAATGCCGAAATCGCGCATAAAAGCATTGCCCCGGCCGCACTTAAAACACCTGTTCTTCTGGCGGGTGGAAAATTTGGGCTTTTTTGCCGCTCTGGCTTTTACTGATGTTTTTGCCATTGAATTAGTTTCTAGGGAAAAGTTACTAGTGACTAGAACCTAGCCACTAGAACCTAGTTCTGATAATATCTCACTTTTTTTCTTTAAGCCTGTACAAATAAGACTATCTGAAAGACCTAAAGGAGAAAAGCGGATTAATCAGAACCTATTCCCTTGTCCCAGATACTAGCAGATTGCCCCTAAATAGTCAATAAATCAAAACAGCCAGTAAATACTTTTTACCAAGTGCTGCAGGCAGGTTCGCCGTTGCATAGCATCCAGGCCCAGGTCGGCCGGACCGGGTCGTAAAACGGCTGTCCGGCACCGGGGAAACTTTCGGGTCCCGTAGCATGGGAAAGTAATTTATATTGACTGCCATTGGAGCGGTACAAATACCCCGACCAGCCAGTGGTAACGCCGGAAGGGTCGGCAGGCAATGTGGGTATATAGGTAGGAGTCAACCCGGGAATATATGCGTTCGCGCCGCTAGTAGTCTTGCTCCCGCCGTTTACGCTTAGCCCCCACCAGGTGCCAACGACCGGATAAGCATTATTGTCGTTGTAATATATTTCGAGTGCCGCCTGGATTTGTTTAAGCTCCACTTTGCGCTTGGCATCCCTCGCTTTTGCGCGCGCGGAATTGAGACTGGCCATTACCACACTTGAAAGGAGGCCGATTATGGCCACCACGACCAGGAGTTCTATCAGCGTAAATCCAGACTGTTTTTTCGTAAAAGATAACATCGAAGTTAAAATTGTCTCTCGAGCCTCGGTGGTTCGTCCGAAGGATAAATCACGTTTTGACCCGGTGGCGCTTCAATTTTTGTTTCTTGCCCTCCGCCAAAAAATAAAAACAGGGAAATAATAACGGTCAACGCCGCAAACCCCAAGAGCGCGTATTCCGCCTGCCTTTCGTCTTTTATCAGGCCGCCAGAATGTTTCATGGCCCATATGATCATTTTAGGAGATTCTGCTTTTTGGCTGGCTGCCGGCTGGCTGATTACCTCCTGTTCCGCATTCTTTACTTCAAATTCTTTCAGGGCTTCTTGTATTGTCTGGTCTTTGCTTAAGTCTTCCATGGAAATATTATACACCAACATCCGCAAGAAAAAATCCCTCAAGTGGGGATTTTTTCTTTTATTCTCAACCTGTAGGTTTATTCCTTCTTGAAAGGCACTCCCAGGTTCTCGAAGAAAGCGAGGCCTTCGGCGCGGGTCTTCGCAGTGGAAACCAAGGTGATGGAAAGGCCGAAAACGTCCTTGATGTCTTCATCGGCGGTTTCCGGGAAAATCGTGTGCTCTTTTATGCCGAGCGTCAGGTTGCCGACATTGTCCACCGCGCTTCTTTTTATGCCGCGGAAGTCCTTGGTCCGGGGCAGGGCCACGTTGATTAGTTTTTCCAGAAATGCGTACATTCTTTTTTCCCTGAGGGTTACCATCGCGCCAATAGGATCGCCCTGGCGGACCTTAAACGAAGAGATGGACTGCTTGGCGCCACGGAGCGATGCTTTCTGCCCGGTAATTTTCCCTAAACGTAGGGCTATGGCCTCGTTCTTGTTCTTGTCTTTCTTTATAGCGGTACCGGTGCCGGTATTTATCACAACCTTTTTTATTTTCGGAGCAGCCATGGAATTCTTATAATGAAAAACCTCTTTCATCTTTTGAAATACTCCGGTTTCTTTTTCTTTTACAGTTAAATGTGCCATAAATTTAAATTATTCCGCTAACTTTACGTTGGAAACGTTAATCGGCATCGCCATATTTATCATGGTGCCTTTTTCTCCGGACTTCCTAGCCTTCTGGTGCCGTTTGGTCATATTAAGTCCTTCCACGACAACTTTATTCTTCTTGGGCAGCGCTCGGACAACCTTGCCAGATTTTCCTTTGTCCTTGCCTGCTATTATGACTACACTGTCTCCTTTCTTGATTTTCATAATGTTTTGCTCCCCATGTCAGACTTGTGGGTAACCCACAAGTCTGACATGGGGGCTTCTTAAATTACTTCCTGTGCCAGGGAAATTATCTTCTGATAACCTTTCTCCGCCAATTCTCTCGGTATGGGCCCGAAAATGCGTCCGGCCTTGGGGTCCAGCTTGCCTTTTTCCAATATGACCACGGCGTTATCGTCAAAACGGATGTAAGAACCGTCTTTTCTCCTGTATGGCTCGCGGGTACGCACGACTACCGCCTCGTGCACATCTTTCTTCTTTACCAGTTTCCGCGGGCTGGCGATTTTGACCGAAATTATCACCTTCTCGCCCAAGGTCGCGTAGCGCTTTTTGGAAGAACCCAAAATCTTGAAAACCTTGCCTACGGTTCCCCCCGCGTTGTCCGTTATTTTTACCAATGTTTCATTTTGTATCATACAATTATTCTACTACCCGAAATTTCTTATCTTTGGATATCGGTTTGGTTTCGACTATTACTACTTTGTCGCCGGTTTTGTACTTGTTGTTCTCATCGTGGGCCTTGTATTTCTTGCTGACTTTGTAGTACTTGCCGTACAGGGGGTGTTTGACGAAACGGGATACGGATACGACAACGGTCTTCGTCATCTTATCCGATACTACCACGCCCTGTAGTGTTCGCCCCCTTGATTCTTTGGTTGTGCTGTTTTTTGTTGCCATAAATTATTTTGCCGCTGCTCCGTGAGTGCGGAGGACTGTCAGAACACGCGCAATGTCCTTTTTTAAATTTTTAAGATGTTTGACATTCTTGGAACGAGCGCCTTCGGCTTTAAAACGGAGACTCCTCTCTTCTTCCCGCAAAGTCCCGAGTTTCTTCTCCAAGTCTGCCGTTTTCATTTCTTTTAAATTTTCTTTAATCTTCCCCATGATATTGCTCTGTTTACTGCTTATGCTCGCGGCTAATCACCCGTGTTTTGAGAGGCAGCTTGGAACCAGCTTTCCGGAGCGCTTCGCGCGCCACGCTCTCCTCCGCGCCGTCCACTTCAAAAATTATGCGGCCGGGTAGAACTTCAAAGCAGTAGCCCTGCGGGTCGCCTTTTCCCTTTCCCATGCCCACCTCTGCGGCTTTCGCGGTGAAAGGCCGGTCCGGAAAGATCCTCACCCAGTATTTGCCGCTCTTGGTCAGCGTTCGGGAAATAACCTTGCGGGCAGATTCTATCTGCTTGGATTTCACTCTGGCTTCCGTCTCGGACTTAAGCGCGAAGGAGCCGAAGGCGATCTTGGTGCCGCGAGTATCCGGAGAGATCTTTTTGGGATTGCTTCTGTTGCTCTGCCATTTTCTAAATTTTACTTTTTTGGGAATCAACATAAAAATATATTAGTCTGTTTTTAACTTGCTTTCTCTTTCCCCGGCAGGACTGGTACTGAAGGCGGTCTTGGCCGACTTTTTCTCGGCAAAAATCTTGCCGCGGTATATCCAAACCTTGATGCCGACAACTCCGTAGGAAAGCGTGGCGCGCTCGCGCTTGAAATCGATGTCCGCGCGGAAAGTCTGAAGCGGGATGGACCCTCGCTTGAGCTCTTCCGTACGGGCAATTTCCGCGCCGCCCAGCCGTCCGGACAAAACTACACGCGCACCTTCTACTCCGTGAGCATTCATGACTTTTTCAATAATCTGCTTGATGACCCGGCGGTATGGCATCCTTTTTTCCAGTCCTTCGGCTATCATATAGGCTACGATGGCGGCATCCGCTTCCGGATTGCTGATCTCCATTATCTCCAGCTTAAAATCTTCCGGCCTGGGAAGCTTAAGGTGGTCCATTTTTTTTAAAATATCTTCTTTGAGCTTGGTCGCGCCCTCGCCGTTTCGTCCGATGATGAGTCCGGGACGGGAAGTTTTTATGATAAATCGGGTAGCTTTGCGGCTGCGTTCTATCTCGATACTCGAGACATACATCCCCCGCAGTTTTTTCTCCAAATGTTCCCGGACCAGCACGTCGCCCTTGAGATAGGCAACATATTTTTTAGGGTCCGCAAACCAGCGGGACTTCCAGTCTCGGAGTATGGTCAGTCTATGCGCGTATGGGTGTACTATTTTGCTCATAAATTATTTGGTCTTTGTTTTGTCGGCTTTTTTTATTTTAATTTCTTTGGTGGCTTTGGAGCTTTTTACCGGCGCCACTTTTTCCGCGAGCACCACTTCCACGTGGCTGGTACGCTTATTGATGCGGTGAGCCGTACCCATGGCCGCAGGCATAATCCGCTTCATAACTATACCCTTATCCACCCTAAGCTCTTTTATGAACAAATTGTCCGCCTCTATGCCCTGATTCTTGGCGTTGGCCACGGCGGAGAGCAAAAGTTTCTTTATCGGTGCCCCGGCGCGCTTGGCCAAAAAATCGAGCTCCGCTATCGCGCCGGAGACATTTTTCCCTTTTACCAAGTTTGCCACTAAGCGTACTTTTCGGGGCGACTGTCTGTAATTTTTCAAAAAAGCTTTCATCTTTTTATTTCTTTGCGGCACTCGCATCTGTTGCGGCAGCGGTCGCGGCTTTTGCCTGGGCTACTTCCGCTTCCTTTTTCTTTATTTCGAGTTCTTTCTGCATTTTACCTCCGTGCTTCATGAATTTCTTGGTAGGTGAAAATTCTCCCAGTCGATGCCCGACCATGTCTTCGGTTACCAGGACCTCCAAATGGCTTTTGCCGTTATAAACGCCGAAGGTAAACCCGAGCATCTCGGGAGAAATCACCGAAGCCCTCTGCCAGACCTTGATCATAGGTGTCTGCAACGGATTTTTGCCGGCTATCTTCTTGAGAAGCCTTTCATTGACATTTAAGCCTTTTTTGATTGATCGTGTCATAAGTAATCTTGGCCCGACATCGTTCGGACACTATGTAAATATAAACATTTCCACAGTGCTCCTCATTCGTCGGCATAAAAAATAGCCCCCTAACGAGCTTGGCTTCATAGTAGCAAATTTGCCGGAAAAGTCAAATTTAAAAGCCCCTGAGGGGGCCTTTAGGTTTTTTACTTGTTTTTGCCAGTGCGGCGGCGGGAGACAATGAATACGTTGGAGTATTTTTTCGGGTGCCGAGTCTTGCGTCCACCAGTGACCTTACCCCACATGGTCTTTGGCCTCTTGGTGCCGCGGCCTTGCCGGCCTTCACCTCCGCCGTACGGGTGGTCTACCGGGTTCATTGCCGTGCCGCGGACTGTGGGCCTGATGCCCTTCCAGCGGCTACGTCCGGCCTTGCCGTAATTTTCCAAATGGTGCTCTTCGTTGCCTACAGTGCCTATCGTAGCCCAGCAATTCTCGTTGACTTTGCGCACTTCGCTCGAAGGCATCTTGATGTTGGTGTATCCTTCGGCATTGGCCACAACCTGCGCAAAAATTCCAGCGGAGCGGGCAATCTTGGCGCCGCCTTGAGGTTTGAGTTCAATATTATATACGAAAGTACCCACCGGAATATTCTTTAGAGGCAAGCGGTTACCCGGTTCAAGCGGAGCTTTCTCGGATACCAGAAAGGCGCTGCCAGCCTTGAGGGATTTGGGGAGTATCACGTATCTTTTCTCGCCATCCCGATAAACCGCAAGACCGATGAAGGCGCTTCGGTTCGGATCGTATTCCACGGATTTTATTTTTGCGGGGATGTCTCGTTTATTATAAAGAAAATCAATGTCCCGGTAGAGCCGCTTGTGGCCTGCGCCCTTGTGCCTCATGGTTATGCGTCCTTGGCTGTTCCGACCTACGCTTCTCCGGAATCCGTAAGTGAGAGACTTTTCCGGAGTAGAGGTCGTCAAAACCCCACGGTAAGTAACATTGGTCATCTGTCTGCGAGATTTGGTTGTAGGTCTGTATGTTTTCATTGGATTATATGAATTCTATCTTGTCGCCTTGTTTTAAATACACAAAGGCCTTGCGTCCCCCGCCTTTGGATCCTGCCCGTCCCCGGAGCATGACCTGTTTCCTGGGAACTGCCAGCACATTTACTTTTACCGGATGCACCTTATATAAAGCGAATACAGCTTTCTTGATCTCCGACTTTGTGGCCGATTTGGTAATATCAAAAGTATACACGTTCTGCTCCATGGCGGAACTGCCTTTCTCGGTAACTCTGGGATTTTTGATAATTTGCATGTTCATAATTTTATATTGACCACATGTCTGACTTGCGGGTTTCCCACAAGTCAGACATGTGGATTTAACCCCGGCTTTCTAAAAATTCTACCGCTTTCGCCGGGTTTTCGATTAAAAGATACCGGTGATTCAAAATGTCCAGCGGGTTCAAGTTCTTTAGGAACACCATTTCGAGCTGGGGCAAATTGCGGAAACTTTTTTCTACCTTGGCATTGCGTTCCAGGAGTGCGGTCAAGACTCTTTTTTTCTTGGAATCGGCAAGAGCGGGGACGCCGGACGCCTTGGCGAGTCCCGCCATTGCCGTCGCCGCGCCCTTGGTTTTTATCTCCGGGAGTTCCAAGGAATCCACAAAAATTATTTCGCCGTCTTTAAGCTTCTTGGAAAGAACCGAGTAAAGCGCCTGTGCGCGCATCGACTTGGAGATCTTTCTTTTATAATTTTTCTCCGCGAGCGGTCCGTGGGTCACACCTCCGCCTACCCAGATAGGAGATCGCGAGGAACCATGCCGGGCCCTGCCCGTGCCTTTTTGTTTCCAGGGCTTCCGGCCTCCTCCGCGTACTTCGCCGCGGCCTTTGGTATCGGCGGTGCCTGCGCGTTTATTGCTACGCATGCTTTCCACCACTTGGTGTACCAAATCCGCACGCCAAAGCGCGCCGAAAACTTTCGGGGGCAATTGCACTTTGCCTGTCTCTTTCCCTGTTTGATTGTATACTGTTGCCTCCATTGCAATTAAATCAATTAAATTTATGCGTAAATTATCTGCTTACTATTTCTACCAATGTGCCCCTCTTTCCGGCAATGGCGCCCTTGACCAGCATTAAATTGTTTTCTTTGTCCACCAATACGATCTCCAGGTTCTTTTGGGTTATCCTGTCGCTGCCCATGCGCCCTGCCATTCTCATGCCTTTCGGCACGCGGGTGCGCAACCCTCCACCGATGGAGCCCGGCTCGCGTTCGGAATGTTTCTGTCCGTGTGTTCGGGGACCACCGGAAAATCCGTGGCGCTTGACCACGCCCTGGAAGCCTTTACCTTTGGAAATGCTGGAAACTGTCACCTTATCCCCCGGCGCAAAAATGTCTCCGCCTATAGTATCTCCTTCCTTGACGGTTATTTCATCCGTAGTCTTCATCCGAAATTCTTTGAGTTTTTCTTTGGTGCTTTTCCTGTTTTTTGCATTTTTCACCTGGCCCCAGCTGACCTGTACCGAATGATATCCGTCCTTCTCTTTGGAAAATATGCGCTTGACCGCGACCGGCAAAAGAGACACCAGGGTTACCGGAATAACCTGTCCATTCTCGGCAAAATACTCCGCCATATTCTCTTTTGTTCCAAGGATAAATTTCATAAGGTAATTTCTCGGCGTTACATCATCTTAACGTCGATATCGACTCCGGAAGGCAGGGATAAGTTGGTCAGGGCCTCTACTGTCTTCGCGTTCGGATTGATTATATCTATCAGCCGTTTGTGTACTCTTATCTCAAATTGTTCTCGTGTGTTTTTGTAGATAAAAGAAGAGCGGTTGACGGTATACTTCTTTATTTCGGTCGGAAGCGGCACAGGACCCACTATCTCCGCATCATAACGCACAGCAGTATCCATGATTTGCTTTACGGAAGCATCCAAAATTTTGCTTTCGTACGCCCGTACTCGTATGCGGAGCGTAACACGTCCGTCCGCGCCTTTGCCGGCAGCTACGGTTCCCGTTGTCTTGGAAGTTTTTTCCTTTGCCACCTTAGGCTTTGAGGCTTTGGCAGGCTTTCCCGCTTTCCGTGAGACCGAGCCTGCGGCGGCGGCTTTTTTCAGCTTAGATTTTGATTGGGTTTCTGCTGTTGTCATGGAACTGTATTTCTTTAATCAGACTATCCCAGAATCTTCGTAACTACACCCGCACCTACGGTTTTGCCTCCTTCGCGGATAGCGAACCTCTGGGCTTCTTCGAGGGCTACGGGGGTAACAAGCTTAACTGTAATTTTCACTGTGTCTCCGGGCATAACCATTTCCGTACCTTCAGCAAGAGTAACATCTCCGGTCACATCCGTAGTACGGATGTAGAACTGAGGCTTGTAACCTTTGAAGAACGGGGTGTGGCGTCCGCCTTCTTCTTTTTTCAAAACATATATTTCAGCAGTAAAGTTGTCATGCGGAGTAGTTGTACCCGGCTTACAAAGAACTTGTCCGCGAGTAATGTCTTCTTTCTTCAAACCGCGGAGAAGAATACCGGCATTGTCGCCAGCCATACCTTCTTGGAGATTCTTGTTGAACATTTCAATACCGGTGACTGTTGATTTTTGAGTAGCCTTAATTCCGACAATTTCAACATCTTCACCAACTTTCACTACGCCTCTTTCGATTTTACCAGTGACCACTGTGCCACGGCCTTCAATTGAGAAAATGTCTTCCACGGGCATAAGGAAGGGCTTGGTAACGTCTCGTTCCGGAATAGGGATGTAGGTATCAAGCGCGTTTACAAGCTCAAGAACTTTCTTTGCCCATTCGTCGTCAACAGACTTTGATTCAAGAGCCTTAAGAGCTGACCCGCGGATAACCGGGGCGCCTGCGCCGTCAAAACCTTGCTTGGTCAAAAGTTCGCGTATTTCTTCTTCCACGAGGTCAATCATGTCCTTGTCGTCCACCATGTCGCACTTGTTGAGGAAAACGATAATCTTGGGCACGCCAACCTGCCGCGCCAAAAGAACGTGTTCGCGGGTCTGGGGCATTGCGCCATCGGTAGCCGCAACCACGAGAATAGCGCCGTCCATCTGAGCGGCACCGGTAATCATGTTTTTGATGTAGTCGGCGTGTCCAGGAGCATCAATATGCGCATAGTGGCGGGCATCGGTGGAATACTCGTTGTGGGAAATATTAATGGTAATACCACGGGCCTTTTCTTCCGGGGCATTGTCGATCTGGTCGACGCCGCGGAGACGGACCTGCTTGCCTGCCATGTTGAGAACATGTAGGATAGCCGCGGTCAGGGTTGTTTTTCCATGGTCGACGTGACCGATGGTGCCGACATTGATGTGCGGCTTGTCTCTCTTAAATTCTTCTGCCATATGCTTTTTATTATTAAAAACTAATAATGCCAAACCGCTTTCTGCATATGCCCGCAAATATCCGTACGAGCAATATAAAAACTGCAGAAAGTGCAGTTGTTTACCATAGTAGCAGATTTAAAACCGTTGTCAAATAGAGTATTTCGAGTATTCGGCTACCAGTTCGTCCAAAAACTGTTCTACGGAATTTGGGTCCGGGAAATCCTTCTCAATATAATAGTCAGGGTCTTTTCCTAAATTCATGCTGCTCCCTCCTAAGGCATGATATATCGTATATCTATCATAGTTAACGGGCTCCTTTTCGGGATAATTTTTTCTCAGATCGGCACCTTTTTTAAAAATTTTACTCCTCACTTCTAGTATTTTATCCCGCTGCTTACCCAAACTTAAATAAAGAGTCCTGATTTTATCTTTTATCGCTTGATCCCTTTCTGAAACAGGCCTTCGCCTGTCTTCGACACCAGTTAGGATTACTTCTATCGGTGCATCTTTTTTACCTAGAAATGCTTCTAGTTCTCTCCTTTTTTGTGAAAGCTCCTGCATGCTAAAGCCCGTTATGTTTTTTATCCTTACCTCAGCTGCTTGAACTTTTGCCTTTAACGCATCGTCTGAAATTTCGGAAGAATCGTGTATTTCTACACCATCAACATTGAAGTCATAAATATCCAGGCATTCACTGAGTTCTTCTCCTCCCAATCCTAAAAACTCGTTTGAAAAAACAATTAATTCTATGCCCCCAATTTTTGTCCCAACAGCAGTAAACCAAGAAAGTGGTATTCCTTCCTTCTTTTCAGGATCAATTGGTGGATTTTGGGGAGGGCCCCCTGAGATACTCATGTTTTTAACATAGCATATTTTCTTATCTCCTCACATAGTTTTTTTGCCTCTTCTTTTGGGTTTTCGGCTTTGGTAATTTGTCTACCGACAACCAAGTAGTCCGCCCCGTCAAGAAGCGCTTGTTCGGGCGTACCTACTCTCTCCTGGTCATTACTTTCTTTGCCGGCGGAACGGACGCCCGGCACCACAATTTTAAGGCCGCTTAATTCCTCGCGGCTACGAAGCATTTTCACTTCTTTCGGCGAACACACGATGCCCGCCACTTTGGCTTCCTTTGCTAATTTAGCCAACTCCAACACCACATCGTCTACTTCTCTATTATAAATTTGCTTAACTTCGGCAGGAGATAACGAAGTGAGGACGGTAATAGCAAAAATTTCTTTACCGGAAAGTACAGCCTGCTTCATCATCTCTACTCCGCCCGCAGCATGTACTGAAACGATATCAGCATCTAGAAAGGCCGTACGAAGCCGGGCAGTATTAGGGATGTCTAAAAGTTTAAAATCTACCCAGACTTTTTTCGCGCCAGCCAATTTTAAAGCTCGGACGATTTCCGGTCCAAATTTGTCATATAAGCTGTGAATCTTGACAGCGTAAAATTCCGAACCAATCTGCCGCACCAAATCAACAGCTTCGTCTGCATTTTCTACCTCATCAATTGCTAAAATAATTTTATCCATTTGCTTTTTGCTCTTCCAAAAATTTCTTGCCGTGGCCAAGCTCAGTATTAATAGGAACACCCTGTTTGCACAACGGACAATCCTTTTCCTCCCAAACATCCATACCGACAATGGCCAAGTAGTCATAGGGCACTCCTATAAAATCCCTATTTATATTTTGGGGGTCTTTGTTGACAATAGAACACGCGGCAACAACGTTACCTCCTTCTTTCAGAACGCTGTTTATAACTTTTTTTACAGAACCACCGGTTGTCACTATGTCTTCAACAACCAAAACATTTTTGCCTTTTACAAATTGCCCATAACCTCTGGTAAAAATTTGATCCTTATTCGGCTGCTTTTCGGTATAGACACTGAGAATTTCTTTTTGTTTCAAAAGACCAAGATGATAAGCCGTCCATTGAGAAAGTATGATACCGCCCATCGAAGGACCGACTACAACGTCAATAGGATTATCTTTGTATTTTTGCGCGATTATTTCTGCGATTCTGGAAATATATGTTATATGGGGGAAAATATAATCTTTATTTACATAATCCGGAGAATGTTTCCCGGAAGTGTAGACAAAGTGATTATTGCCTATTACAGCTCCGGTTTTTTTTAGTATATCTACAACTTCCTGGTTTGATTCGTACATTGCTTTATCTTAACCCTCCTTCGCTAAAAAAGCTACGCAAATGACTACTGGGCAAGCCTTTCTTTAATCTCCTGTGCAAGGTAGGGGTTCCACATCGCGCCGGTGACGGACATGACAAAATCCGCGCCGGCAACCCGGTACTCAAAAAAATCATCTGGTATCATAACCCCGCCCACGCCGATGATTTTGTAATTAAATCCCAGTTTTTCCCTGATTTGCTTTAATTTCTTCGTCATTTCAAGCCCTGCCCATTTGATGCTCGCGCCGGCAACTCCCGAGCGCAGCCGGTCCGGGCCGCCCGGGAGAGCTTGCCCGCCTTTGTCGTCTACAATCTTGGTTTGAATAGTATTTATAACTGCAATGCCTTCAGCATATTTATTCGCAATCTCCGCGAGCCGCTCTAAGTCCGCATCATTTTTGAAATAACCTACTTTCAAAATGAGCGGGCTCTGGCCAAGCTCGGCTTTTACCGCCTTGGAAAGCGCTTCCGTCATATCCAGGTCGTAGCAAATCAAGCCTTCGTTGCCGACATTCGGGCACGACAAATTCATCTCGAAAACTTTCGCTCTGGTTTGTTTGGCGAGGCGGGCCACGAGCGTATGGTCAGCGATGAATTCATCCCGCGTTTGATGCTCCCTCGCTGTGCCCATGAAACTCAAGATTACCGTCTGCCCTATCCCAGCATAGCCTACCGCCCTGTCGCAGTCCTCCTGCCAGAATTCAGGGGTCCGCGAGGGCACACCGAAAGAATTGGTGATGGTAAGCGGCTGGTCGAAACCTGCCTGCATTTCTACTTCTCCCTGGGCTTTTTCGTAAGTAAGGTCGCCGTCCACCTTTACCGAAACAACGTTCGGGTACGGGTGCGCGGGATACACGCCGGAGCGCACCGTCTTGTAAACGCATAGGTCGAAACCCTTCTCGAAAGAGGCTTCGATGAACTTACTGTTCACTAAGGGTCCCGCGGCAATGCCGAAGGGAGAATTTACTTTTACCCCCAAGAAATCATACTTTGGCTCGCCCTCATCTTTAAAAACTTTGCCGTCCGTAAAAGCCCCAAAAGGCCCTTCTGTGAAGTTTTCTTCGTAGCTCTTTTCGGGATCATAAAAAGGGGTATGCAACATATTTGTATTATAACAACAAACGAGGAGCACGAACAAATTTATTTGTTCAGTCAATAAAAAAGCCCCTTAAGGGGCTTTTTTATTTTCTAGCGGCAATGATAGTTTCAGCGACGTTGTTGGGGACTATATCGTAGCGGTAGAATTCCATCGTAAAGGAGGCGCGGCCTTCGGTCATGGAGCGGAGACCGGTCATGTAGCCGAACATTTCCGAGAGGGGCACTATGGCGCGCATTACTTTGTTCATCCCACGGTCTTCCATGCCTTCAATGAGCCCGCGTTTACTGGAAAGGTTCCCGGTAACGTCGCCCATGAATTTCTCGGGCGTCACTACTTCCACTTTCATCATCGGTTCGAGAATGACCGGCTTGGCGCTCCGGCAAGCATCCTGCACGGCCATAGAAGCCGCTATCTTGAAGGCCATTTCGTTCGAGTCCACTTCGTGATAACTACCGTCCCAGAGATCCACGGATACATTGACCATCTTAAAGCCGGCAAGTATGCCGCGATCCAGTCCTTCCCGGAATCCTTTCTCGCAAGGCGCGATGTATTCCTGGGGAATGACGCCACCTTTTATGCTGTTTACAAATTCAAAATGGTCGTCGCGCTTGGTGTTTTTCGGCAGGTCTTCGATCTCTTCTTTGGTAAGCATCGCCATCGGCTTGACCTTTATCTTCACGTGACCGTAGTTTCCGCGGCCACCGGTCTGCTTGATATACTTGCCTTCCGCATCAGCAGAAGCGGTAATGGTTTCGCGGTAAGCCACCTGCGGCTTGCCCACGTTCGCTTCCACGGTAAATTCGCGCTTCATGCGGTCCACGATTATCTCCAGATGTAGCTCGCCCATGCCCGCGATTATGGTTTCGCCGGTTTCCTGGTCGGTGGAAACTTTAAAGGTCGGGTCTTCCTGAGCCAGGCGGTTGAGCGCCATACCCATTTTTTCCTGGTCAGCTTTGGTCTTGGGTTCAATACGGAGCGAGATGACCGGTTCCGGGAAAACTATACGGTCGAGTTCTATCGGCTTGTCCTCGTCACAGATAGTATCGGAAGTGATGGTATCTTTGAGGCCCACCGCCGCCGCGATTTCTCCCGCGAAAACTTTTTTCATTTCCTCGCGGTCGTTGGCGTGCATGCGCAAGATGCGCCCGATGCGCTCTTTGTTCCTGGTCCTGGGATTGTAAACGTAGCTTCCGGCAGAAAGTGTTCCGGAATAAACCCGAAAGAAAATGAGTTGGCCGACAAACGGGTCGGTGGCGACTTTGAATGCGAGCGCTGAAAACGGTTCCGCATCCGATGCGTGCCGCACCGCCTTCTCGTCCGTATTCGGGTCTATGCCGTCTATCGGCGGAATATACCGGAAAGATGTCGTTATTGATTACGGCCTTGCGCAGCGTTTTCTTTAAAACCTCCAAGTCGGGCGTCATACCTTCCAGATATTCGGTCATGAGCGTGTCGTCGGTCTCCACGATTTTTTCCACGAGTTCCGCGTGATAGCCTTGCGCTTCTTTCTTCAGTTCTTCCGGTATTTCTTTTTCGATAACCTGATTGCCCATCTCGCCTTCAAAGTAATACGCCTTCATGCGCAAAAGGTCCACGACGCCTTCGTGTTTTTCTTCAAGTCCGATGGGTATCTGCATACGTACGGCTTTTTTACTCAAGCGGTCTAAGATTGTGGCGTAAGAATGTTCAAAGGAAGCTCCGGTACGGTCCAGCTTGTTGATAAAACATACGCGCGGCACTTTGGCTTCGTCCGCATAGCGCCAGTTGGTTTCGGACTGCGGCTCTACTCCCGCCACGCCGTCGAAAACCACCACCGCGCCGTCGAGCACGCGGAGTGAGCGCTTGACCTCCACGGTAAAATCGATGTGTCCCGGGGTATCGATGATATTAAAACGGTGCTTCTTGCTTTTGTCTGCCGCGGCTTCGTAGGTCGGCGTCCAGAAACAGGTAACCGCGGCGGAAGTGATGGTTATGCCGCGCTCGCGCTCCTGCTCCATCCAATCCGTTACCGTCTCGCCTTCGTGCACTTCCCCTATCTTGTGGGAAACTCCGGTATAAAAAAGCACGCGCTCGGTCGTGGTCGTTTTGCCCGCATCGATATGCGCAATAATTCCAATATTCCTGACTTTTTCCAAAGGGTAGTCTCGTTCCATATTTTTCTACCAGGCGAAATGCGCGAAGGCTTTGTTGGCTTCCGCCATTTTGTGAGTATCTTCTTTCTTTTTAATGGCCACGCCTTCGTTCTTGGATGCGGCGATAAGCTCATCGGCGAGCTTAAGGTGCATCGGTTTGCCCTTGCCGTTTCTGGCAGCGTCCCGAATCCAGCGCATGGAAAGCGCTAGCCGGCGTTCGGGGCGGACTTCTATGGGCACTTGGTAGTTCGCGCCGCCGATACGTTTGGAGCGGACTTCGGTCGAGGGACCGGCGTTCTTTATCGCCAGGTCAAAAACTTCCAGCGGATTCGGGTTGCCGGTCTTTTCCTTGATAACGTCAAAAGCATGGTACACGACTTTGCGCGCGGTCTCCTTCTTGCCGGACCACATGACATAGTTGATGAACTTCTCGAGCTTTTGCGAGTTGTATATGAAATCGGGTTCTACTGGGCTCCTTGTTTTTACTTTTCTTCGCATAAAAATTTACTAATTAACCGCGTTTACCTTTAGCTCCTTGGGTTTCGAATCTTTTCTGGGTTTCTTGTTGCCGTAGAGCGACCGGCTCTGCCGGCGTTTTTCCACGCCCTGCGTATCCAGCACTCCGCGCACTATGTGATACCGCACTCCGATAAGGTCTTTGACACGGCCGCCGCGGAGCATAACCACCGAGTGTTCCTGCAAATTGTGGCCTTCGCCGGGAATATACGCGGTGACTTCCATACCATTGGTGAGCCGCACTCTCGCAATCTTTCGGAGCGCCGAGTTCGGCTTTTTCGGAGTGGTAGTGGAAACTTTTACGCACACTCCCCGCTTGAAGGGCGAAGAGAAATACACCGGCTTGTTCTGGAGAACGTTGAATCCACGGGTCAGCGCCACCGTTTTGTCTTTGCGCAGGGCTTTTTTCCTTCTTTTCTTTACTAATTGGTTAATTGTCGGCATAATTGTGCTTACAAATAAAATAGCCCTCCATAAGGACTATGGGGTTCAATATACTATTAAACCGGCTAAAGTGCAAGCCCGGTCAGGAGGTGAAAAAGGAAGGCCAATACGGGGTACAAAACATCCGCGAAAAAGACCACGAAAACAAGGAGGAGGATGAGCGCGTACTGCTCGATAGCGTACATGGCGCCCATGGCGGAATCGGGCAGAAAAGAGAAGAGAATCTTCGAGCCATCCAAGGGCGGTATTGGCACCAAGTTGAAAATACCCAGCGCCAGGTTCACTACCACGATAATTGAGGTTATGAAGTAAAAAGCGGGAGATACGTCGAAAAATCCCGGCACGAAACGGAGCACCAGCCCGAAAACAAGGGCGATGAAAAAGTTGGCAGCCACTCCCGCGGCAGCCACGGCAAGCGTCCCGGTCTTCCGGTTTTGGAAATTATTGGGATTATAGGGCACCGGCTTGGCCCAACCGAAGAGAAATCCCGCACTTGTGAGTATGAGCACCGCCGGCAGGAGGATGGAACCGAAAAGGTCGAGGTGCGGCAAGGGGTTTAGGGTGAGCCGTCCTGCGTCCCGGGCGGTACTGTCTCCGAAATGCTCGGCCATAAAGCCATGGGAAACTTCGTGAATGACGATGGACATGATGAGTATCACTATATAGAAGATGGTGTCGAGCGGTTGCATAATGTTTTATTTAATGATAGCATGAAACCCACATGAAAAAAGTATGCGCCATAACCAATAAGAGTTCGATTATGGGCGGGGGCTACAGCAACCGGACCCGTGCCACTAAATTCAACCCGACCGGCAAGGTCCGTAAATACCCCAATCTTCAGAAAAAGAAGCTTTTTATCCCTGAAATAAACAAAACCATAAATATAGAAATCTCCGCCCGGGGCATGCGCACCATGAAAAAGCGCGGCGCCTACGCTACCCTCCTCAAAGCCGGACTGATAGAAGCTAAATAACAAGAACCTCACTAAAAAAAATCCGCCATAAGCGGATTTTTTTTGATTCTGTAATTTATTTACACAGGCACAAAGGTGAGCGCGGTGCCTTTTTTGCCGGAGCGGCCGGTACGGCCGATGCGGTGCACGTAGGTATCGTAGGTTTGCGGCACGTCGTAGTTGATGACATGGGTCACGTCTGGAATATCGAGTCCTCTCGCTGCCACATCAGTAGCGATGAGAATATTTATTTTATCTTTTTTGAAATCGTCCAAAATCCGGATGCGTTCGCGGCTCCTTTTGTTGCCGTGAATGGTGCCCGCCTGAAATCCCAGGCGTGCAAGCTCTTTAGCCAAGGCGTCCGTAGCATGTTTCATCTCGCGAAAAATCAGAACCTTGTCGGAACCCTCTCTCTTCAGTATTTCATTGAGTTTTGAGAGTTGTTCCTCTTTGCCCTTATACCTCACGACATCCTGGTCGATGTTTTTCGCGGTCTCGCCGGAAATCACGGAAATGAAAATGGGTTCTCGCAGAAATTGCTCGGTTAGCTTTTTTATTTCTGGAGACAAGGTTGCGGAAAAGAAAAGTGTCTGCCGGCCTTCCACCGGGCATTTGCCGATGATGGTGACCATGTCATCGCGGAAACCCATGTCGAGCATGCGGTCGGCTTCATCGAGTACTATGGTATGGCAGGTGGACAGGTCCAGGACTTTCTGATTTATCAGGTCTTTGAGACGCCCGGGCGTACCGATAACGAAGGACACTCCCCGTTCTATCTCCCGAATCTGTTTGCCGATGGGGAGCCCCCCCACGCAGGCCACGGAAAAAATACCGAGGCCGAAGGATAAAATCTTAAAATCCGATTCTATTTGGAGAGCCAGCTCGCGCGTCGGCGCCATGATAAGCACCCGCTCGCGCTTTTTGAGTAGTTTTAATTTTGAGATTCTTTCAATCAGCGGCAGCAGAAAGGCCGCGGTTTTGCCCGTGCCGGTATTGGCCATGCCAAAGACATCCTTACCCGCAATAACTGCGGGTATCGCCTGGTCCTGAATGGGCCGGGGGTGGATATATCCGGTCCGGAGGATATTGGTCTGTATCTGGGGTCCGAAAGGAAAATCCGCAAAGGTGTGTTTGGCCACATAGGGCGCTTCTTCCACCCGCACTCCTTTCTTTACGAAACGCGAAAAGTCTATCCGCTCGCCGCGGGATCTGCCTCCTCCCCCACTTCTTTTGAAAGGAGGTCGAGAATTATTTCTGAATATTTTTTTTGTTCCTCCACCAAAACGAGGCAAATGACTCTTGGCTCGAAAAGCAGAAGCATGGCTACCGAATTTCTTCGGAGTAGCCGAATGACGTGTATACATAATGGGTCACTCCCAATATGCAATAGAGAGAATGATATTGGAAGAGTAGCATTTTGGGGCTATTTTGTCAATGCTTTTTAATTTGTTGGGAAAAGTTATAATGAAAAAATGACAGGCAAACACGCAGACGTTTCCTACCTCGACCTTTTAGAGCACATCATGGAGAAAGGTGTCTTGAAGGGCGACCGCACCGGCACAGGCACCAAGAGCCTCCTGGGCTATCAAATGCGTTTTAATCTCGCGGATGGCTTTCCGCTCCTTACCACCAAGAAAGTTCCGTTAAAATCCATCATCCATGAATTATTATGGTTTATGCGGGGCGATACTAATTTGAAATATCTGGCGGACAACAACGTGCACATCTGGGACGAATGGCCCTATAAGGCATATCTCACAAGAAATAACCTCCCCGTCCCCAAAACCGACTCCGAAGAGTGGGCCACGGGCATAAAAGAATTCGTAGAGAAAATAAAATCCGATGAGAATTTTGCGAAAGATTACGGCAATCTGGGCCCTATTTACGGCTACCAATGGCGCAACTGGCCCACACCCGACGGCAAACATATTGATCAACTCAAAAATGTTATTGATGAAATAAAAAGATTTCCGGATTCCCGCCGGCTCATAATTTCCGCCTGGAACGTTGCCGACCTTGAGGAAATGGCCAAGGCCGGCCTGCCGCCCTGCCACTGCCTTTTCCAGTTTTATGTGGCGGAGGAAAACGGACAGCGCAAATTGTCCTGCCAGTTGTACCAGAGAAGCTGTGATACTTTCTTGGGTGTACCTTTCAATATCGCCTCTTATGCCTTGTTCACCATGATAGTCGCCCAGATTACGGGGCTCGAACCCGGAGAATTTGTCTGGACCGGAGGCGATGTGCACCTTTATCTCAATCATCTGGAACAAGCCAAGCTCCAACTCTCCCGCCGCGGCGACATCCGCCCGATGCCACAAATGAAAATAAATCCTGCCAAGAAAAACATCGAGGATTTCACGATAGAAGACTTCGAGCTCCTGGATTACAATCCCCACCCGTCAATTAAAGCGCCCATAGCGGTTTAAATATGATTTCACTAATCGCGGCCATCGGTAAAAATAATGAGCTGGGAAAAAACAATGACCTGATTTGGCGCTTGCCGGCGGACCAAAAATTTTTCCGGGAAACAACCTCGGAGCACACGGTCATTACCGGCAGAAAAAACTTCGAAGCCATGGGCCGGGCCCTGCCCAAGCGAAGAAATATAGTGGTAACCCGGGACACAAATTACCGGGCCGAGGGCGCGGAAGTAGCGCACTCGCTGGAAGAGGCCCTTGCGCTCGCTCGGGGCGAAAAGGAAGTTTTTGTCATTGGTGGCGCGGAAATATACCGGCAAGCCATGTCAGTCGCCGACAAACTTTATATAACCCATATTGCAGCGGAAGATAAAGAGGCAGACACTTTCTTTCCGGAAATTATCCCGATGGTCTGGAACGAGGTTTCGCACGAAGAACACGCGGTAGACGACAAAAATAATTTTGCGTACACTTTCTCTCTTTATGAAAAGTTGTAGGGTTTAAGGATCCTCGTCGGTTTTAATGCGGATGAAGACATCCTTGCCATCGGGAGATTTTTCTTTGCGGTATTTTCTTTTTTTATTTATATCTATTTTCTTAATCAGTTCTTTCTCTAAATCGAAGCCGAGTATTTCACACATGCCGAGGAGGAATATGGCCACATCCGCAAATTCTTCGGCGACTCCCGGCTGACCCAGATTGTGCTTGCGAAAAGCTTCCGACAGTTCTTCGTGCGCGCGGCAGAATTCCAGCGCCACATCCGTGGTATTGAATCCTTTCTCGAGTTTATTCTTCATGACTTCCTTTTGGAGTTCTTTGAGATTTATCATTTATTTTTTGCAAAAGCACTTATATACTGTCTCGTTTTAACGCCCGCTGCCTTCAGTAATTTTTTTGAAACTTTTACCACCGAGGTTTTGGCGTATTTATCGCTTTCGTAAACAATTTCTCTGATCCCGTTTTGAATTATTGTCTTGGCACACTCGTTACAGGGAAATAAATTTGTGTATATTTTACAATTTTTTGTAGAATTATTGGCATTGTAAATAGCATTCTCTTCCGCGTGACACATATAAGCATATTTGGTGTTCTCAAAATTCCCTTCCCTGTCCCACGGAAATGCGCTATTGCTAACGCCCCGCGGAAAGCCATTATATCCGAGCCCCACAACTACATTGCGTTCATCCGCGATTACCGCCCCGGCTTGCCAGGATGGATCTTTGGATCTCTCCGCTATGATGTGAACCATGCGCATAAAACACTCGTCCCAGGATATGCTCTTACGCGGTTTGGCTTTAGTCTTTTTCATTGTTCTAATTTTACTCTTAAACGGGCACGTTTGCCAATTTTAGAATTTATAGTAATTCTTGGCTTTTATTTTGCGTATCTTTTTTATCTTTTCAAACAGGGGCTGGTACATGTCTTCCCGCGGGTCGATCATGAGCTCCTTTTTATTTACCTTTTCCGCAAACTCCACCGGCGGCTCGGTTATAACCGCGAGCGGCTGCTGTTCTTTGCCCTCACCCATGACAAGCACCGCCGCCGTGGCCAGACTGTCCGCCACATCGGTGCGGGAAAGTTTTAAAAGCCGCCCAAAAATGTCGGGGCTTCCGCGGTAATCCCGGACGCCCTTGAAGCCGGCGTAGCCGATGGCCGCGCCGACTATGCCCGCCCGCAGCGGAAACAAGCGGCTGTCGGTGATAAGCACTCCTAGATTTTTCACTTTATATTTTTTCTTCAATGCGCTGCGGAGGTCCGCGGCGGCCCGGAAACTGTTTTTAGGGAGAAGGATTACTTTTCCGTCGGCGTTTGACTCATCTATCCCCGCGGAGGACATGACCACGCCATCTTTTATGGTGAGCCAGGTATATTTGGTCCGGAGCATGTACTCGCTTTCGGACCTTATTATTTGTTCGCGCATTTTGTCATGAGGAACGGATAAATCTATTTCTCTGGTTCTGCCCTCCGACAGCGCGACTATTTTTGAAGTGATTACGAGAACGGATTTCTCCGGCAGCTTTTTTATGTATTTAAAAATAAACGGTATAAGCTCTTCGTGCTCTCTAAATATCCTGGTTTTGACTACCTTAATCTGCATTTCTGTATTGTAGCAGAATTGTGCCCTGCTTATTAAGTTTCTTCGTCGACATTAGTTTAAATCTGTGCTTTTTGAATTCACTGCCGGCAAACAAGGGTACGCCTTTGGTAAAAACGTAGGGCTCGATAGTTAGGAAAAGTTCATCCAGAAAATTGTGTCGCAGGCAATAATCATACACTTTCGGCCCTCCGACGATTCCCACTTTTTTATACTTCTTGCTTTGTAAAAACTCTTTCAGGCCGCAACTTTTGGGGTTTAGAAACACCACGGAACCGGAAATCCGGATATTGCGCACCTTCGAAGTTAAAACTATCGTGTTCCGCTTATCGAGCTTCTTTTTGGCCACTTCATAGGTATGGCGGCCGGCGATGACTGCATCCATGCCCCGGAGCGCCGTTTGGAAAAACCGCCAGTCTTCGGCACTCGTCCAGTTCGTGCCCGATTTAGAATTTTCGGCTATGCGTCCGTCTATGCTTGCCGCGGCAAAGGCGGCAAATTTAATTTTTGACTTCATTCTGGCCATCTTTGCCCCTCAAGAGGTAGATTCCCAGATAGGAAAGCGGAGTGTATAAAAAGCCCATGAGCACCTTGTAGAGCCACCAAGGAATTATGATTAACGCTATCGTGGCCATAGGATAAACACCGACAAAAGCAATGCACATAAAAATTACAGTATCCAGGAGCTGGGACCAGATGTTGGAGAGGTTCGAGCGTAGCCAAAAATATTTTTTCCCTATCCGCTGCTTGAAAAAGAAAAACGAGAATACATCCTGGTACTCCGCAATCACAAAAGCGACCACCGAAGCGACAGAAAAGCGCGCCGAGAGCCCGAAAACTTGATTGTAGCTGTCTTTGACCCAGATGCTTTTTGCGGCCCAGGGAGCAAGTGTGGAAAAAAGAGAGTAAAAAAGGAACAAAAGAATACTGATTATCCCCGCTAGTACGAAATTCTTTGCCATTTTTTTGCCGTATACCTCGCCGATGATATCGGTCATTATAAAAACTATCGGAAAAGAAAGCACTGCGACCGACAGGTGCGTACCGAAAAGAAACGGCATCAGTTTCATACCCAAGGTATTCGCAGCAAAAAGAGATGTAATATAAAGGGTAAGGCAGATAAGAATTTTTTTGTGGTCCCTTTCGGTAAGCGGCTGCATGAATTTTATTTTTGAATTAACCCTTCACTTCAATGCCCATGGAGCGGGCGGAACCAGCGATTATATTTACTGCGCCGTCCATATCCTTGGCATTCAAATCGGACATTTTTTTGATAGCTATTTCTTCTGCCTGCTTTCGGGTGATAGAACCGACTTTGGAAGCCGCATTCTTGCCGGAACCTTTTTCCACTCCGGCGGCTTTAAGTATCAGCCCGGAGGCCGGGGGCGTTTTCACGATGAAATCATAACTCCTGTCTTCAAAAACGGTGATGTGCACCGATACCTTGTCCCCCGCCATCGCTTTGGTGGCGGCATTGAATTTCGTAACGAAATCTCCTATATTGATGCCCGCTTGTCCGAGCGCCGGCCCTAAAGGTGGCGCCGGGGTAGCTTTCGCGGCTTCGATTATCAATTTTACTTTTTTAACTGCTTTCTTTGCCATATAAAAAGAGATTAGCTTATATTTTCTTAACTTGCAAGAAATCGAGTTCCACGGGAGTTTCGCGTCCGAACATGGACACCAACACCTTAACCTTGCCCCGGTCCTGGTCCACAGAACTTATCTTGCCTTCAAGCTCCTTGAACGGCCCGTCGGTAATGAGCACCGTTTCGCCGACATCCAGGTCGATATTATGCGAGGCCTTGCCGGTGTCCATCTTCTTGAAGAGATACTCCACTTCTTCCTTCTTGAGCGGCACGGGATTGACGCCCGCACCTACGAAACCCGTCACGCGGGGAGTGTTACGCACCACATACCAGGAATCGTCCGTGACTACCATGTCCACCAGTACGTATCCCGGATAAATCTTTTCTTCAACTTCCACCCTTTTGCCACCCTTAATCTTTATTTTTTTTTCCACCGGCACGATGACATTGAATATCTTGTCGTTCATGCCCAGACTGTCGATGCGCTGGCGCAAATTTCGGAGCACTACGTTTTCGTAGCCGGCATAAGTGTGTATAGCGTACCAATTTCTCGCCCCTTGGGCTTCTTGTTTGGACATAATCGGATGAAAAAGTTAAATGGCAATTACCCGGCCCAGGAGGAGCGAAAATAAGTAGTCAAAAACCCCCAGGTAATACGCGACAACCACGGAAAGCAGAATAACGATAAGCGTATAATAGAAGGTCTGGCTTCGGGAAGGCCAGATGACGTGCTTGAGCTCGGTTCGGGTTTCTTTTAAATATTCGGTGATACTAGACATGACGTTGGTTTTTCCTCTTAAAAAAGCCCCTCGCAGGGCTCTTTTAATGTTACTCTCTTTGGCTATAATAGTCAACTACCTGATTTCGTAGGTAATGGTGACGTTTGAGATTATCTTGTTCTCGCCTGTGGGGAGTTCCGGAGCCGGAGCGACACTCTCTGCGCTGTCAAGCGCCATCATGCCTTTGGTATAATAGGGTCCAGGATAATTTCCGTCTTCCGAAAAGCTCACAATCCGCACCAGGCGCACGCCCAAATCGGCCGCGAGCGACTCGGCTTTTGCTTTCGCTTGGTCTATCGCCATCTTGCGTGCTTCTGCTTTCAAGCTATCTTCGTTCTCAATTGAAAAATTGGGCCCGCTGAACTCCGCTACACCTAAGGCGCCAATACCTTGGACCAAAGTGCCCGCTTTCTCAAGGTCTCGCACTTTTACCGATATATACTCGGAAACCTCGTAGCCGATTATCTTGGGCGTCCGGTCCGGGCAGTACATGCCATAGCAAGACGTGCCGTAGTCATATTTTGGATAAGAATTGTAACTTTCGGTTTTGATATCTTTTTTTTCTATTTTCTGTTCCGCAAGAAAATCCAACACCGCTTTTTCCTTGGCAGTCGCCTTGTCCTGGGCGGTCTTCACATCCTTGCCCTCTTCGCGGAGAGTTACACTAACCATAGCTATGTCGGGGGCCGCAAAAATCTCGCCGTCACCCGAAAAGCTTATGGTACTGGGAGTGGCCGCGCCACCGCCGATAAAACGGAAGCCCTTGACCTCCGCGACTACTCTGGCCGCAAAATAGACCGAGGCCAATATCATGAGCACCAAGGCGCCTTTCACTAATCTTCCCTTTTCAACTGTCGATAATTCCATATATTTTAATTATTTTGAATTGCTAATAATTCAACTTCAAAAACAAGCGTGGCATTCGGAGGAATCACCGGCGGACGCCCGGCTGCCCCGTAGGCTTCCTCGGGCGGGATTTTAAAGGTTTTCTTTTCCCCGACTTTCATACCTAAAATTTCTTTTTCAAAACCCGGAATCATCTGCCCCGCGCCTAAAGTAAACTCCAGCGGGTCCGTATGCCCAAAATTGGGGTCGATATTGGAATCAAAAGCCGTGCCATCTTCGAGCCTGCCGGTATAATTCATTGCTACGGTATCTCCGGCCTTTGCTTCTTCTCCCTGGGAAACAAAGTCATCCGTTATTACTCTCTCCGTGTCATTTGAGCCCATATTTGTTTTACCGTTTATACTGATAAAAATTAAGACGCCCAAAAAAACTAAACAAATCACAACCGCTAATATTATATTCATTTCTTTTTTAGTACTCATGCAGATAGTATAAACTTATTAAATTTTTACACAATATTGACTTCCGGGGTAAGAGTAAGGCCGAATTTATCTTGCACGGAAGCGATTATATCCAGGGCGAGCTCAAGCAACTCCCTACCCGATGCTCCCCCGTAGTTTACCAAAACCAGCGCCTGCTTTTCATGTACGCCCACCTTGCCGCGCCTTTGCCCTTTCCAGCCCGCGCGCTCTATGAGCCAGGCAGCGGGAATTTTGATCTTACCTTCATCCTCAAAATGTGAAATGTCCGGGTAGTCTTTCTGGAGTTTTTGGAATTCTGCCTTTTCCACGAAAACATTCTTGAAAAAGCTGCCGGCATTGCCGATGATTTTTGGGTCCGGTAGTTTGCTCCGCCTGATGGCCGCGACCGCGTCGCTGATATCCTTGGGGCTTTGGGGTATAATCTTGTTTTTTTCCAGATACTCTTTCAGGACTTTGTATCCCGCATTCGGCTGCCCGACTTTTCCGAGCATAAGCGTAACAGCGGATATAAAATATTTTCCCTTGAGTTCATTTTTGAAAATGCTGTCCCGGTACCCCAAGGCGCATTCCTCCCGCGTAAAAATCTTCTTTTTGCTGGTGTCTATCTCGTATGCTTCTACGGACACCAGGGTATTCCTGAGTTCCGCCCCATACGCACCTATGTTTTGCATGGGGGCCGCGCCGACCGACCCCGGAATAAGCGACAGATTTTCTATGCCCCAATATCCGCGCGTTGCCGCGAATTCCACGAGGTCATGCCATATCTCCCCGCCCATGGCACGGAGCACCACGCTCTCGCCTTTTTCTTTTAGAACCTCTATCCCTTTTAGTTTGTTTAAAACGGCAATCCCAGGCCAGTCGTTTGTTTAAAACGGCAATCCCAGGCCAGTCGCGGGTCAGGAGCAGATTGCTCCCGCCGCCCAAAAAAACTTTCTCGTTGCTCTTGAATTCCGGCGAACGGAACAGTTCCTCGAGTTCGGCCTCCGTGTTCACCTCGGCGAAAAATTTGGCGTTGGCTTGAATGCCAAAAGTGTTTAATTTTGATAAATTATAATTTTTTTTTATTTTCATTTAACTAAGATCTACAAAATTTCTTTTTCCAGCCTTCTCTCTATCTCCTCCTCGCTGATAGGCCGCAATAATTTTTTTAATTCCGGATCTTGCGACAAGTCCACTCCCTGCCTTTCTAAGACTATAGCCATCATTTTCATAACTTTGGTAATTTCTTTTTCGGCTATGAGATTTACTTGCAAGTGAGTTTCTTCGCGCAGGTCGTCTACTTTGGAATTGCGATTTTGGGAGATAAGCACAAAGATTGCAAGGATAATGGCTTCCAGGGAAACGATAGTAGTCAGGAGGCTAAAAGGGAAAGGGTCGAAGGGAGATATCGTCTCTATTTGATTTGTGTTGATAAGTACCCAGGCAATGAATACAAATACATTCAATAGTAAAAAATTAAAACTTCCGAAACTCGAAGTCATCCAGTCGGCCATCTTTTCCGTTATCGTTCTTTTGGCATCGGCTTTAGCTTTTATACTGCGAAATATCCTTTTTCTGGGCTCTTCGTTATCGCCAAAAAGTGTCTTTAAAAATGAAGTGTGATTTTGC
>Ga0075886_104_pt1 | contig 42599 bp, 42 predicted proteins | sample RifGroA1_FD_68309 | JGI IMG/M metagenome (GOLD analysis project Ga0075886, IMG submission 68309) | Parcubacteria (Nomurabacteria) bacterium GW2011_GWA1_46_11 | reverse complement strand
ACGTGCGCCGTGTTTGGCCTGTCCTCTGACAGAAATGCATTCCTATCTTTAACTGCAGTCTCCTGTTCCCAGGCAGTTAACCCGTGATACCCAGACTTGTATACCGGCTTGCCAGAGGCATCGTACCTCGGTGTGCCGTCGGGGTTTTTATCTTGCTTAGGTGGAGAAAACCAGTACTTGTTGGCCTTTGCTAGAGTTGCGTCGTCCAGGCCTCCGTAGGCCGTCCTTAATATTTGTATTCTATCAAAAGCAGTAAACTTGTCTGGATTTCTGAGGGCGTGAATGTACTCTGGGGACATTCCCTCTTCGGTAAGGTCTAAGTAAAGTTTTACCTGGCCCATTCGCTTCCACATGCTTTGGTCTAGGCCGCGATCCCCCATAAACCTAGCCACATCGTTCTTAGCACCGTCGGGTAGTTCCCATAAGTTGCCATTTTTGGTGGCTACTGCGAGGAAAGCCATTTTTTCAGCATCCGAAGTAAGCGTTTCATACATCTGCATGGCTTTATATGGAGCCATTTTCCAGTTGCCTTTTTCGTCAGCAAACTTTGATTGAGCACGCTTAACCATCGATACGGCCGTTTTATCAGCAGCTTTCATCGCGAGCCTAGCGGGTGTCGTGATGGGCTTAACCATGGTTTTAAGAAACCTGCCCCTATCTGCAGCTATGTTTTGTAGGTTAGACAGCAACTTTTCGCCACGAGGATGCCTAAGCGGTGCGGTCGCAGCTCTTCCAGCCATGCGCAGACCTCCTACCCCAGCTCTCCTGGCTACAGACTTCACTTGTTTTCCAGCCCAGTTGCGCATCTTCATCATGCTGCCGTAGAAAAGTTTGGATCCGGCGATACCCATTTTGTTGGCCACATACATTCCACCAATAAGGAGGCCAAGGACTGTCATGAGGTTACCAACGGAGGCGGCCAACACGGCGATGCTACTCGTGCCACCATAGAGCCCCGCTGTTGTGGGGGTTATTTTGTCCAAAATCAAAGATCCGCGCACAGCCAGGAAAAAGAAGAACGTCACAAAAGGTCCAAATATATTCCAGCGGATAAATTGGTTCCACCAGGCATTCCAGATGTTTTTTCCTCCACCGGCCGCGGCGATCTTGGGGAATATCCAACCAATCCAGGTAAGCGGGAAAAGTATTAGGAGCAAGCTGAGAGCAATGTATCGTATGAAGAGCATTGATGCTAATCCAAGGAGAGAGAAGCTTCCCAAGAAAACGAATAGTCCCTCAAAAAGGACTTCGACTAAGGCAATGATAATTCTCTCAGGGCTCGACAGCTCCCGAAAAGCACTTTCTATGGTGTTCTCTAAGCTCTCACACCCCAATCCGCTTTCTAGATCACAACTGAACGAAGAATTAAGATAAGTACTTTTTATACGGTCCATAACAGAATCTACTAGATTTTCCGGACCGTAACCTGTCTTGTACACATCGTTAACTAAGTATGGAGCACCACCGGCGCGGAGAGCTATTCTCACGGCTTTCTGCAAATTCTCCCAAGTTGGTATACTTGCTACCGCATCGCCGCCAGTAAGAGAGCTTCCCACGCCCGACAAAGTCTGTGAGATTTGTATATTCTCGTAAAATATAGATGCGACGGCGCCAGCAACGCCCTCTCTTTGAGATTTTGTTACTATATTAAGTCCACTTAATTGAACGTTCCAACCAAGCGCACTTGCGTTTAATGAATCGCGGAAATGCTCGCTCTCGGTGATAAGAAGTAAGTCGTAAACATCAGATTGCAATTGTTCTTTGAGTTGGAAATATTTTTCAATAAGTTTACCCGTTGGTTCGGGGGCGCTTGATATGGCGAGTTGGGTTTGTAAAATGGGCCCCAGGTTCAAATGTACGTTAAATGGCCCATTGAAACTATTTTGCGTAAACCCAGTAGCGTTGTATATATTCCTAGTTAGGGAATTTACTGGGATGATTATTAAGTTAAGTCCAATAAATAAACTGAAGTTAATAAGAAGAGCCGCGGTAATGAATTTGGGTAAAGCAGTGCGAGCCTCAGATAACCAATCTGCCCTAGTCATAACCGCAAAGGCAATTACCAATATCCCAGCAACCAAAGCAGTGTTAGCTACGGTGAGAACAATGGAAAACCCATCCTTTATGATCTGGCTATCTGGGAGAATAAAGTTCATCTCCATAGCAAACTGGACAGCAGTGTTTGCTACGTAGAAAAAGAGCATACCCAGGAGTTGGACAACTAACTTTAAGAGACTGGCGAATGCCTCAATTATCCCCGCAGCAACGTTCCCCAAAACCCCTCCAATAGCTCCCAGAACATTACTAATAATGGGTATTCCCGCATGAGCCTTGGGAATACCCAAAAACAGGACAGGAAGCAGCACAACCAAGCCCCTAAACAACCTCTTCTTTAAAAATTTATTCACCTGCCTTAATTATAGCCCCCTTGAGGCTACTTATGTGTGAATAGTGTTGAAAGTTTTACAATATCCTTCACCTCCAGATTCTGAGGCCGAGCAGAGGGATCTATTCCAGCATCCAAGAGGGTATCCTTAGTGGCCCCTAGACTCTTCAGATTATTCAAAATAGTCTTACGGGGCTGTTTAAACAAAGACTTCACCAGGGTGTAATAAGCCAAACTCTCTTCTTCGGGTGGTTGAGGATTAAATGGAATAATTTTTACAACCGCGGAATCCACCTTGGGGGAGGGCTTGAAAGACTTTTTAGATATATATCTAACGATTTCCGGTTTGGCCCAGAACTGTCCGGTGGCGGCTAGGAGATTCGTCTCTGGGGGTTTCGCGCAAAGCCTGTTAGCCACCTCCTTTTGGAGAGTTAGAACTATTAGAGATGGCTTTTGGGAAGCCTCCTGAAGAATGCGTAGTAGATGTCCGGTTATGTAGTATGGAATGTTCCCCACTAACTTGTATGGATAATCTATCTTCGGAATCTCCTTGAGGGCGTCCGATTGGATGATCTGTAGGTTCGGATATTCGTTGATTAATTCTCCCAAAAAGGCATCAATCAATTCGCCGTCTTTTTCTATGGCAACAAGTCTCTTTGGAGAGTACTTTAATATTCTTCTGGTAAGTTCTCCGTGCCCGGGACCTATTTCAACCACCGTGTCATCTTTCTTTATATCCACAACCTCTGCAATGCGCTCAAGGACCTTATGGTCTTTAAGAAAACTTTGCCCCAGGAACTTTTTAGCGAACATATAAATTTATTGTTTCTTTAATCTAAATAAATAGTCTCCTCCTCAAATTGCCCGGCCTTTTTGAACTTAATTAACTCTGGAGGCATCTCATACAGAAAACGGGAGGCTATTGAATGAAAACTCAAAGTCAGATTCCTTTCTTCTTCAATGTCCTCTTCGTTGAAGAACGAACGATGGTGAGGAAGTACTCCATCGTCTACTCCGGCAATATATACATCATCAAACTCAAGCCCTTTGGCAAGGTGAATGGTCATCAACTTTACGGGAGCATCCTTCTCGCCAAGTCGGTTGATGCTATCGTTGGCGTTGAGGAGTGCGACGCGCTCCATAAAGTCACCTAAGGAATTGAATTCCGAGGCAAAGCTAATTAACTCGCGTACGTTTTCTGTGCGCTCCAAGGCGTTATCAAACTTTTTAATAAGGTACTCAAAATAGTCGGTGGTTTTTAGAATGTAGCCGATTAACTCCATAAGCCCTAGTGTTTGAGCCATTTTAGGGAGCTCTGTAATCAACTTTTCACTAATCTTCTTGAGAAAAGCCTTTTCTATCCTCTCTCTACTAACTTGGTCCTTAGGATTGAGGGCATATCTCAAGGGAGCCAGGATATCTTTTATCTCTTTTCGATCGTAGAATTTCACTCCGCCGTACATTTCGTAGGGAATGGAATGGAAGTTAAGGGATTGTTCAATGGCACGGGATTGAGCATTGGTACGATACAAAATGGCAGAGGGCCTGAATCCCCGTTCCGTTATTTCCGATGCGATAAGGTCAGCTTCCTCTTCGGCAGAATATGTTCCCAAGACAGAGACGGGCGCCCCTCCCGGGTTCTGGGTCCAGAGTTTTTTTCTGATTTGAAGGCGGTTGTTTTCAATAACTTTCGCAGCCGCCCCTACGATATTCCCGGTAGAGCGGTAGTTTTCTCCCAAATGAACGATCTTTGCTCCGGGCCAATCTCTTTCAAAATCCAAGAAGGTTTTGATGTTAGCTCCCCGAAAAGCATAAATGGATTGTTGATCGTCTCCCACCACATTTATATTCCCGTGTTTTTGGGAAAGCAGTTTTATAAACACATATTGGGCGCGGTTGATGTCTTGGTATTCATCTACAAGAATGTAATCAAACTGATCCTGATATTTTTTTAACTTCGCCGGATTGTCGGATAGGAGTTCCACAACCTTAGTGATTAGATCATCAAAATCAAAAGCATTTTGCTCTTGAAGACGGGTTTCGTAATCTTCAAAAACTTCTTTAAGGGGGGACTCCAGAGAGTCGGAAGTCAAAAGTTCCATCTTGGCGTTGGATATGCCTTTGAGCAAAAGGGCAGGAGAGACTTTTTTGTTTTCTGCCAACCCAAGGGAGTTAATGGACTTTTTGATCACCCTTAAGGAGTCGTCGTTGTCGAAGATCCCAAAGTTGTGATCGCGACCCAGATTTTTGGCCTCTTTGCGCAAAATGCGAGCGCAAAAAGCGTGGAAAGTTCCGATATATGGCAGTTTTTTCTTGTTGGCGTGCCCTACTCCCTTAACAATGCGGCTGCGCATCTCATCCGCCGCTTTGTTGGTGAAGGTAATGGCCACAATCCGCTCCGGTTCAATATCAGAGTTTATAAGGTGGATAACGCGCTCAGTGAGGGTGCGGGTTTTCCCGGATCCGGCACCGGCGGTCACCAAAAGAGGCCCTAAGCCATAGTGCACAGCCTCTTTTTGACTATCACTCAAATTCATGGTCTTTTGCTTGATTTATTGGAGAGGGGGTCTAGTATTTATTGTATTAGTAGCATATCACAAAACCTACCAGCCTGGTTGCGAGGTGTAATCTTGCCGGTAACCCTTATTTTGGGAGTTTTAGGGGCCGATGTGGCCTTTTTTAGACTGGCTAATCCAGCCTCCGCTTCAGACCCTAAATTGATAGAGGAAGACCTCCTGATGAACTCGGAAGCAGGTGCTTTTCTAAGCAACGCCGGGCCGGTAGAGGAAATTGACCACGAAGGGGCCTATGCCGACTTTGCGGGCTTCGTGCTGGTTGAAAAAAGCTCTTTGGATGGGGTAGATAACTCTCTGGGAGACGGAGTTAGAGAAGAAGACGTCCTCACGTATACCGTTGAGGAGGGAGATACCCTATCGAGTATCGCTAAAACCTTCGGAATATCGGTTAGTGATATTCTTGAGGCGAATGATAAGGGGAGCAGTTTGATCCGCCCCGGAGAAGAGCTCGCTATTTTGCCGGTTTCAAAGAGCGGTTTGACTCTCGCTGGTAGTGCGGAGCGCAGCGAACCGGTGGAAGATGCATATTTCATTCGTCCGGTGGATGGAGGATTGAACTGGGGCGCTTTGCACGATTCAAAATACATGCCGGCGGTTGATATCTCAAAGGCTTGCGGATCAGAGATCTATGCCGCAGCTGCGGGAGTTGTTGTAAAAGTTGGCAACCCAGAAAACTACAACAGCGGATACGGAGGGTATGTTGTGTTAAGCCACCCCAATGGCACGCGCACGCTCTACGCCCACAATTCTGAGAATGTAGTTGAGGTAGGGGATGCGGTGGAACAGGGTGAACATATTGCTAATATAGGAAACACCGGACTTACCAACGGCAGTACCGGGTGCCACGTACACTTTGGGGTGTTAGGCGCTCCCAATCCATTTGTAAAATAGAAATGCACTCACCCCTTATTTATAGGCGTCTATTGTTCGCAGAACTTTTTCTGCTCTATTGCGCTCTCTACACAGATTTTGGAGATTTGATGCTATTGCGTATTTAAGGACTTTTAATCCTTACACTTTTTACAGACTGCGCTTTCCGGATTAGCCTCCAGGAGTTCAAGTTCAATATCCCCTTTGCAATTATCACAAACTCCGTAGGTTCCAGCTGCCATCTTCTCTAGGGCGCTATCTATATTGTCCACCCTGTCTTTGAGAGTTTCGATGGTGGCGAGCTCGTTGGCTGTTTCCTCGCTTTCATCCGCCTCTTCGTTGTTCATCCCCGGAGAATCGCCAAAATCCATATTCTTAGAGAGAACCTTTATGTTCTTTTGAATACGCTCCTTCTCCTGCAAGAGGGTTTCTTTGAGCTCGGCTAGCTTGTCTTTGGGAATAGCCATTGCCCTTTATTGTACTCACCGTCAATTGAGAAAGGCAATAGGGGCTATATAATTGAAGGTATATGATTCACGGCTTATCGGGCAAGATAAAGGCGCTTGGCCTCAACTATGTCGTCATTGACGTGGGAGGGGTAGCGTACAAGGTATACATCCCTCTCAATGAGGAGAAGCTCCCCAAGGTAGGCCAGGATATGGATGTCTTCACATACCTCCATATGCGCGAGGGGGGTATGGATCTTTTTGGGTTTTTTGTGGAAGAAGGCCTTCAGCTTTTTGAGGCTCTCATATTAGTCTCTGGAGTTGGCCCCAAATCAGCCATGGCCATATTGGCCGTAGGATCGGTGGATCAAATCACCGCAGCCATCGCCAAAGGAGAACCGGAACTTTTACAGCGCTCATCCGGAGTGGGAAGGAAAACCGCCGAGCGCATTATTTTAGAACTGAAGGACAAAGTGAGGCCCTCGGGCGGAAAGGAAGCAATGCGCCTCGCCGAATCAGATCAAGATGTATTTGAGGCTCTTCTTAGCCTTGGGTATCCAAGAAGGAAAGCAGAGGCGGTACTTAGAGAAATCAATCCCAAGCTGACGGATGTACGCGATCGTCTCAAGGAGGCGCTCAAACTCATCAAGGATTAATGATCAGGACCCTCAAATACGCTCTTAGTAAAATCCTCAAACCCTTGGGGGTATTGAGCTTGTATCACATTACATTGGCATTCTTAGGGGCATTGCGTTACGGGTTTCCCTCGAAGAAATTGAAAGTGGTTGGCGTGACGGGCACTAAGGGAAAATCTACCACCCTCGAGCTTATCAACGCAGGTCTAGAGGCCGCTGGCAAGAAAACAGTTCTGGCCTCATCTGTGAGATTCAAGGTGGGAGAGAATAGCCGATCCAATAGTACTGGCAACACCATGCCCGGGAGAGGTTTTTTGCAAAAGCTCATGGCGGAGGGGGTGCGGACCGGGTGTGAGTATGCACTGTTGGAGGTGGTTTCGGAGGGAGTAGTGCAATACAGACATCGGTTTATTGATTTTGACGTAGCCGCGTTTGTGAATTTGCACCCGGAACACATTGAATCCCACGGCAGTTTTGAAAGCTACCGAAACGCCAAACTAAAATTCTTCAAAGACACGGAGAAATATTCATCTAAGAAAGACGTACGGTTTTTTGTGAACCAGGACGACGAGAACGCAAACTACTTTATCAACACGGTAAAAAAAGAAAGTGTGGTTTTGACCACAAAGACGGAAAAGGAACTTAAGATGCGCGGAGCGTTCAATCTGCAAAACGCAGGCATCGCCGAGGCAATATTACGTTTCTTAGGAGTGAGTGAGAAAGATATTGAGAAGGCATTTAAAGAATTTGCCGGCGTTCCCGGGAGGATGGAGGTTCTACAAGAGAAGCCTTTTGGGGTAATTGTCGACTATGCCCACACACCCAATTCCCTGGAGGCGGTATACGCGAGTGTTAAGGGAATGTTCAACGGACACCTCATAGGCGTTTTTGGTTCTATGGGCGCTCTTGGTCCATTGGGAGGGAGGGATAGGTGGAAGCGCCCCAAGATGGGCGAGATCGCGGAGAAATATTGTAAGGATATAATTTTAACTGATGAAGATCCGGTAGATGAAGATCCAGCACAGATCTTGGAGGAAATTGAGATGGGCATCAAAAACAAGGACAAAGTAAAAAAGATTTTAGACAGGCGCCAAGCCATCAAGGTTGCTTTGGATTTGGCCAAGGCGGGAGATGTGGTCGTTATAACGGGCAAAGGCAGTGAGCCCTACATCAGAGTAGCTAAAGGAAAACGCATTCCCTGGTCGGATGCGGGAGTGGTTAAAGAATTGCTTGGCAGATGAAACTTACTTTTGCCGGGGGCGCCAGAACCGTTACGGGGGCCAACTATCTTCTAGAGACAGCGGAGAGCAAAGTTTTAATTGACTGTGGTTTGAATCAAGGTAGCAGGGTCTGTGAGGCGGAAAACTACAATCCTTTTCCTTACGACCCATCCACGATAAACGCTCTTTTTATAACCCACGCCCACATAGATCACGTGGGGAGGGCTCCTCGGCTCTATAAGATGGGCTTCAGGGGAGATGTTTTCTCAACAGAACCCACCAAAGAGTTTGCAGAAGAACTCTTGAGAGATTCTCAAGATCTTCTCTCGCGAGAAGCCAAAGCCGCTGGTAGAGATATTCTTTATGACGACAAAGATATTGATGAATTTTTGGGTCTGTGGAAAACCAACGGGTATCACAAAGAAATTCTCCTAAGAGATCTAAAAATCACTTTCTTTGATGCGGGGCATATCTTGGGATCAGCTTCTATTCTAGTAGAGACCGAAGGCAAGAGAATTATATTCTCCGGGGATATAGGAAATTCTCCGGCGCCGTTGGTAAAGAGCCCGGAAAAATTGCAGGGAATGGACTATGCCCTAATTGAGTCCGCTTATGGAGGTCGTCTGCATGAAGACAAGGCGGAGCGCAAACAGATATTAGAGGACGTAATTGAGGAGACGGTGAAAAGAGGAGGGACATTAATGATTCCGGCTTTTGCTATGGAGCGCACCCAAGAACTTCTTTACGAGTTAAATAACCTAGTGGAAGCAGGCCGCATTCCGCACATTCCCATTTTTCTAGATAGCCCCTTAGCCATCAAGCTAACGAGCATATACAACAAGTATGCTAACAATGCAGAATATATAAATAGGGAATCCATGGATCTATTTAAGGCGGGAGATTCGATATTCCGATTCCCCGGATTAGAGTTTGTTCTAAAGACAGAGGACTCTAAGAAAATCGTAGAAAGGAGTGGCCCCAAGATAATTATCGCTGGAAGTGGCATGTCGAACGGGGGAAGGATTGTCCGCCACGAAGCCCACTACCTCAAGGACGAGAAAAACACCCTCCTCATTATCGGCTACCAGGCCAAAGGATCTCTAGGGAGGGCTATCCTGGATGGGGCCAAGAGTGTGAAGATTGTAGGAGAAGATGTACCAGTTAGGGCACAAATACAAGCTATCGGAGGCTACAGTTCCCACGCCGATCAGAGTGAACTGCTAAACTGGCTGCGGCCCATGAGGGACACTCTGAAAAATGTTTTCATAGTTCAAGGAGAGGAAGATCAGATGGATATTCTGCAAACGGCGATAAGGGACAAGCTGGCGGTTGATGCATCTATTCCCCATATTGGCGATAGTATTGGGTTGTAGATTATACTTGCTATATGACATTAGGAGACGCTCCTAGGTTTAAGATATGCGTATCCGGCGCTGCCGATACTGGGCACTGCGGAGAAAAGGCTTTTGACATTGCCTATAACCTAGGTAAAGAAATAGCTCGCCATAACTGTATCCTCGTAGAAGGAGCCACTACCGGATTCCCATACTTCGCGGCTAAGGGTGCTAAGGAAGCGGGAGGAATAGTAGTGGGCTTCTCCCCAGCACGTACCGAGAGGGAACACGTTGAAAGTTATGGCCTGCCCCTGGATTACAAAGACCTTATTGTCTACACCGGCTTTGGTTACTCGGGACGCAATCTGATTTTAACCAGAGCGGCGGACGCCGTTATCAACGGTTGCGGGAGAGTGGGCACAATCAACGAATTTACCATTGCCTTTGAGGATCAAAAGCCCTTGGGCATTCTGGAAGGTTCATGGGATACAGACGAGCTCATTAGGGCTATTATTGATAAGTCGTACAGGGCCGAAGAGATGAAGGGTAAGATTGTGTTCGAGAGCGACCCGAAGGTTTTAGTGGAAAAGCTTATAGAGATTATTAAGAGGGATAAGATAACCGATGGTACGCTTAAAAGAGAGAATACTGATTAAAGGTCGAATCACATTTACTAGGACATGGAAAAACGTAAATCAATTGGAGAGGTGACGCACTATTACGGGGACCTCAATGTGGCCGTGGTGAAGTTTAATCGAACAGTAAAAGCCGGAGAAAAGGTTCAGTTCAAAGGTGCCACCACCGACTTCGAACAAGCACTCGATTCTATGCAGCTTGACCACAAGGCGATTGAGGAGGTAAAGAAGGGAAAAGAAGTGGGGGTAAAAGTAAAAGATAAGGTACGGGCAGGAGACGAAGTCTACGAAGTATAGGGATTAAATGCCTTTGTTTACAGAAATTACCATTGCTTTGGTTTTGGCCGCAGTATTTGGGTTTGTGGCCTATCTATTGCGTCAACCGCCAATTATCGGATTCATTTTTGCTGGGTTGGCCGTCGGGTTTTTGTTTAACCCGGAAATGGGAGGAGTGGCGTTTATCGAAGGGCTGGCTCCAATAGGAGTGGCGTTATTGCTTTTTCTAGTAGGACTAGAGCTTGATTTTAAGGGTTTGAAAAATGTGGGCTTGCCAGCTCTAGTTACGGGACTGGGGCAAATTATTTTTACTTTTGGCATTGGGTATTTCCTTATTAAGGCCTTGGGGTTTGCTACAATACCGGCTATTTACATATCTATAGCACTCACCTTCTCCTCTACGATCATTGTGATAAAACTTCTTTCCGAGAAGAGGGAGCTCACTAGTCTCTATGGAAGGGTAGTAGTTGGTTTTCTGTTGCTCCAAGACTTTGTGGCCATTTTGGTCTTGATCGTACTCGCCGGATTGCAGGGAGATGGAACCTCCCCTATCGATTTCGCTCTGACCATTGGCAAGGGGGTTGTCATAGTAGCAGCTACCTTTATAGGTTCGCGCTTCTTGCCGAGGCTTTTAAATAGAGTGGGGCGTTCTCAGGAAATGTTATACCTTTTCAGCATCGCTTGGGTTTTAGGAATAGCAGCCCTGACCGAGATGGCCGGCCTTTCCATAGAGGTAGGAGGATTTCTTGCCGGTGTGGCCTTGGCCAACTCATCGGAACACTTTCAAATAGGAGCGCGCATGCGGCCGATCAGGGATTTTTTCCTAATCCTCTTCTTCGTTGGTTTGGGAACCAAGATGTTGATGGCTGGAGCCGTTACCGCCATTGTTCCCGCCCTCATCCTGTCTCTTTTTGTGTTGATCGGAAACCCGCTGATCGTGATGCTCCTTATGGGAATTTTGGGATACAGGGCGCGTACCTCATTCCTCGCTAGCTTAACGGTTGCCCAGATATCGGAGTTTAGTTTGATCATTGCGGCTTTGGGTTTACGTTTGGGGCATATCAGTACGACCGACACCGCCCTTATCACCTTCGTGGGGATACTAACCATCTTCGTCTCCTCATACTTCATTATCTACGGCGAGGGGATCTATAAAGCCCTTAGACCCTTCCTTAAATTCTTTGAGTTTAGGCGCAAGTTGGTGGAAGAAACCTCCTTAGAAAAAGATTTTGAAAATCATATTGTGTTGGTGGGGGTTCACCGCACAGGCTCAAGTATTCTGAAGGCCCTCAGTAACAGTGGAGAAGACTTTGTGGCTTTGGATTTTGACCCCCTTATCGTAAAAGATCTTCAGCAGAAAGAGATTCCTGTGGTTTATGGAGATGTGGCGGACGAGGAGATCCAAAACTTAGTGGGGTTACGTAAGGCGCGCCTCATTATCTCCACCGTCCCCGGGAAAAGGGATAACATGACCATTCTTGAGGCCAGGGGAAAGGCGAAGGTGATTGTAACGGCTGGCAGCGATGAAGATGCAAAGGAGTTCTACAAAAGAGGAGCCAATTATGTGATCATGCCTCAGTTCTCGGGGGGTTGGGAACTGGCCCAGGCTATTAGCACCAGTAAGGGACTCTCCGGATTGGTAGAGCTTCAAGAAAGGGATGCCCAGGTGCTTGACCTAAGGGGTGTGTCTCATAGGAAAACTCCTAAAAAGAGCGCTTAATCCCTAAAAGAGAGAGTGAGGTGTTTTGGGAGCGTTCTCTTGGGCCTCTGACAATTTGCGTTCCATAATCTCTTGGTGTTTCTCGATGAGCTTAGGAAGTTTGGCAAAGGCATCCTTGAGATCAGCTATTAAATTGGGATTGCGCAGGGCGGCTGCGGGGTGATACGCGGGCATGATCAATATGCCTTTTGATAGGAAAACGGCTCCCTGGTCGCGGGAGATTTTCCCGTCTGGGAGGAAGTAGGACATAGCGAAGCGCCCTAGGGGGACGATGATTTTGGGATTTACGATCGCGATTTCTCTCTCGAGATACGGTTTGTACGCTTCGATCTCTTCGGGCAGAGGATCACGATTTTCGGGGGGACGGCGTTTTACGACATTGGTTATATACACATCCTCGCGCCTCCAACCAATATTTTCAATCAACTTATTTAATAACTGCCCGGCTCTTCCCACAAAGGGGCGCTTCTGTTCATCTTCAACCGCTCCAGGAGCTTCCCCCACAAAGAGCACCTTCGCTTCAGGGTTGCCCTCACCAAAGACAAGGTTGCTCTTGAGAGGCAAAGAAAGATCTTGGACCATTTGAGCTTCAAGTTCCTCAAGGGCGGGGAGTGCTGTCATAGGCTAATTATACAAATTGGTTTATATTTAACTACGTAATGCACCGTCAAAGTGAACTCTATTTTGAAGATCCCTTGCTCAAATTGGGCATGGGCACCCGCCTTTGGGTCAAATCTGCTAAAAGCATCGTCAATATCGTATCTCTAGTTTCCGGGTTAGTCATGATTTTTTCCGACGCGAAGCAGGTTTTTTATTTAGGGATACTGCTTCTCACCTTTTTTCTATACAACCTTCTATTCACCAAGCTTTTAGGAGTAGGAAGGACATTTAGCGGGGGGAATCTAGCCTCTTTTATGGACGGAGAGACAAGGGAGCTCCTTCAAAGGGCTAGTGACCGATCTACTTTGATGGGTGGCAGCTTTCTTTTGCACTTAACCAGGGAATTGATCGAGACTATTGGAGGAGAAGAGGTCTTGAGGAAGTTGAGTGTAGGGAAGGAAGAGTTCGCTGGGCAGGTAGAAAGACACCTTAGTGAAGAAAAGCACCTATTGGAGACCAAGGCATGGAGGTTAAAGAAAGCGGAGGAGCTAATGATCAAGGCCCTGACTACTCAAGCGGGAGAAAGGCACCCCATCTCACCGGCAGATCTCTTGAGGGCGATGGTATATATGGAGAACGAAAGGGTGCAAAGGCTATTTAACACCTTTGGCATTACAGAGTCGGTAATGGAGAATAGCTATAAGTACAACTCAGGACATGCTAGATAAGATAAATAGGGTGGTTAAATATATGGTACTTTCAGATCTGCTTTTATTCGTGGGTTGGGGGTTCATCTCTCCAATATTTTCCATATTCATTCTAGAGAAAATTGAAGGGGCTACTCTGGTAACCGTTGGAATAGCCAGCGCGGTGTATTGGGTAGCCAGAGCCGTGGTACAGCCTTTTGTGGCCAAGATATTAGACAAGCGAAAGGGAGAAAAAGACGACTACTTCACCTTAATTGGGTCGCTGATCTGCGCCGGCTTAGCCGCCTTGGGGATAGCTTTAGTTAAAACCGACACAGTGTTGTATGCCGTGCAGGTATTTCACGGAGCAGCCTTTGGTGTATATAGCGTAGCTTGGCCAGCGATTTTTACTCGTCATATGGATAAAAAAGGAGTCGCTTTTGACTGGTCCCTTGATAGTGGAGGTATCGGTTTGTCCGTCGCTGTCGCCTCCATAGTAGGTGCCAAGTTAGCTGAAGCCTTGGGCTTTGAAATAGTGTTTGTTCTGGCTGGGATAGGGTCTATCACTTCCGCCTTAGTGTTACTGGCAATCCCTAGGCTGATCTTGCCTCGAACGGTGGGAGATAGGTCTGGGGTCCACGAAGCCAGAGTTCGCCACAAACACAAGAGTCGTAATGCAATAGGCGCCTAAGATGTCCCCGAATAAAGGAAACCTGAATAGAGGCGTATACAAAAAGGTTCCATCCGCGGGGTTTATAGTCTACAGGCAGACAAAGGACGGCCCAAAGTTTTTAATAATGTACCACAGGGGTGGTTATTGGAATTTTCCCAAAGGGAGAATAGAGCACATGGAGAATAGCACAGAAACTGCTCTTAGAGAATTAGAAGAGGAAACCGGACTCAAGCCCGCAGAAGTCAAGATAAAAAATAACTTTAAAACTCACGAAACATTTAAATTTACTGTGGGGGCAGAAAAGATCCAAAAAGTAGTTACATTGTATCTAGCGGAAACCACCAAGAAGGGAATCGACATCTCCAGAGGAGACAAAGAGGAAGGATTTGGATGGTTCCTATATAGAGATGCAAGAAAACTTTTTACTAATTACAGAGAAAGCCAAACGGTACTAAGAAAAGCCTCCAACTTTATTCGGGGGAAACCTCACTATCATCAGAAGAAGCCTTCTGCGAAGCCCTTACCCCAGCGCTTTGCAAAACGGACTTAAAAGTCTCGGGTTCGTTCTCTGCTAGATCAGCTAGAATCTTTCTGTCTAATTTAATCCCTTTTTGCTTGAGAACATTTATTAACTGGCTGTACGTGATACCACCCTCCCTAGAGGCTGCGTTAATCTTCACCTGCCAGAGGGTGCGCTTGTCGCGCTTACGGGTTTTGCGATCGCGGTATGCATAAGTCCAAGCCTTAAGCAGGGCTTGGCGGGCACGGCGCACCTTACTTTTCCTGTTCCACCTGTAACCCTTAACTTGGCGCAGGAGCTTGCGGCGTTTTTTAATAGTATTGGTTCCTTTGCGGGCTCTAGGCATGGTTTATTAATCTATCTCTAACGTTGGAGTGATCAGCTCCGCTTATGCTCTTCAAGTTGCGCTTAAGGCGGGTAGCGCCACCCGTGCGCTTGGCTTTGTTGTGTCCCAAACCCTGCTTTCTGCGAAGCATCTTGCCGGTCTTGGTAATCTTAATTCTTTTTGTATAGCTTTTCTTTGCCATGACTCTTGCCATATATATATGGATATAAAGCAGGGCTTATTCTAAGCAAGCCCGGGGTTTAAATCAAGTTTTGAGTCTACCCTATCGGATCTATTTGGGTGATGAGACCCCTGCCCCCCGCCTTTACCTCTTGGATTATCCTGTGGGGAGTTTCCACCTTAGCCAAGAATTCCTTAAGCTTGGTTCTGGCAAAATCCTGCATGCCTTTTTCTCTTCCTCTTAGAGTAACCTGGACTTCCACCTTGTGTCCTGCCTGGAGGAACTCTTCAAGGCGCTTGAGCTTGAAGGAAAGGTCGTGCGCTCCCTCTCTGGGGCTTATCTGAACTCTCTTTGATTCAGGGACCCTTTGCTGCTGTTTCTTTAACTCCTTCTCCTTTTGGTATCGGAATTTATCAAAGCTGATAATGCGAGCAACTGGAGGATTGGCGCTTTCCGTTATCAAAACCAGATCAAGGCCTGCTTCTTTGGCTTTCTCTTGGGCTTCCGCCAAAGACAAGACGCCCAAATTCTCGCTCTTTTCTCCCAAAACTCTGAGTTGAGGCACTTTAATAGCCCCGTTGACCTTGAGGTCGAGTTCTTTGATATAGTGCTTTGTTCTATTAGCCAATGTTAAAAGAGTACTGTACCGGGGGCTGTTAATCAATGGATTGGCGTACGTTGTTTTTCTGGTGTATATTTGGGGTATGGCAGACAAAAAGAATACGGGCATGGCCATAGTGGCCTATTTGATCTTCTTCTTGCCTCTCCTAACGGAGGCGAAGAAAGATCCGTTCGTGAAGTATCACGTGAGGCAGGGATTGGGGCTTTTGATAACGTTCTTTGCGCTGAGGTTCATCACGCTTTTCTTGATAGCGCCCCTCTTCTACCTCGTTGGTTTTCTCTTCATGTCCATCCTCTACGCAATAAACCTCTTTCTGTTGGCGCTTTTGGTCTTGGGGATCATGAATGCTGCCAAAGGAGAAGAGAAGCCCTTGCCGCTGATCGGCAAGTGGGCGGACAAGCTTTTGAAGTTTTAGTTGTGGGTTGAATAGAAATAAGCAGAGCCCCGTTACGTAGCGGGGTTCTGCTTGTTGGACGTCATACGTAAAAGTTGGAATCAGCTCTCAGCGTGGATATTTGAGGCATACGATGCCATTCAGACTCTCCCAGATATGACAAAACCCCATTCTTTGGGGTCTTAGTATCACATCTACTTAATGGAATCGGAGACTTAAAAATAGAAACGACCGACACTGAGGGTTCTCTTTCAATCCGAAGACTTGGGAGAACCCTCAGGGGGTCGGGTGGTCAGGTCAGACGTAGTCCTCGGCGTTGACGAGGGCAATGAGAATGCCCACGATGACCTCGGGGACGTCCTTGGGGTCGATGACCTTCAGCATGATGCCCTCCTCTGGGCTTGTGAATGGGAGAAATCCCCCGTACGACTCAACGGTATGTATACCATATTATATGAAATTAGTCAATAGTGTGGAGACGGGCGGAATCGAACCGCCGTGTGGACCGGTCGTGTAAAAACGTCTACAAGCTTATTCTGACTTGGTTTAAGGAGGGAAGCTAAAAGCCAGAAGAAATGACTACCCACCTGGTTAGTATGATGTTCCTAGGTTCCTCCTAACCAAAAGAATCTAGGTAAGCTCGAATTATGACACCGCATCTCCCTAGCCGAGCGTTTAGGAGGCGATGGAACTCTTAAGCGTAAGCTAGAGCTCTATCTTGAGAAAAGTTTGCACTTATCTCTGTGGAAGCTTTTAAGCAGTTCTTCCAGCTGCACTTGCAGTTCATACAGTCAACGATCCGTCTAAGCCGATCGTCCCCTTATTTATTTTTGAATGTACGCCTGATTTCGGTATCGCTCTCGCGTTTTTTGATTGTATCTCGCTTATCCCATTTCTTTTTGGAACGGGCGAGCCCGAACTCTACCTTTACCAGGCGGCCCTTAATATAGGCCCGCAGGGGGACGACCGTCAAGCCAGCCTCCTTATGTTTTCCAGAAAGAGTCTTTAGCTCTTTTTTAGTAAGTAAAAGTCTGCGATCTCTTCCCGGATCATATTCGGCAGGAGTGTTTTTGGGTTGATAGGGAGGGATAGAGGCTCCGACCAACCAAGCCTGTTCGTCCTTGAGGCGGGCATAGCTTCCGGAGAGGTCTATTCTTCCGCTCTTGGCAGCCTTCACCTCAAATCCCAAAAGTTCTATACCAACCTCAATTTTTTCAAGGATGTTGTAGTCGAAATAGGCGCGTTTGTTTTTGGATAACTCCTTCATTTGTTTTAAGTATATACTGGTGTTTTTAGTTAGACACTATACGGGTTCGGCCGCATAATTATTACCAAGTAAATGATCCAAACTATTAGGGAGGCTATCGCTAAGCGTCTAGGGGATAGTGAATTTGAAGTGAAGATCGAGAATTCTCTGGAGAGAGGACATTTTTCAACTAACGCTGCCTTTATTCTCTCCGAGAAAGAGAAGCTGAGACCCAAGGAGGCAGCTGAGGAGCTGCGTAGCTTCTTGCGCAAACACGATGAGGCTAAGGTTTTTGACCGCATTGAGTTGGGCGGAGGCGGGTTTATAAACATCTGGCTTTCCCAGGAGGCTATAAGAGGGGAATTTAGAAGGATTGTAAAAGCGGGAGGTTCTTGGGGAAAAGTTAAGGTGAAGGTAAAAAATAGAGAGACAGTTATTGTTGAATATTCCTCTCCTGGCATTGCTAAACCAATGCACGTTGGGCATATACGATCAACCATTATTGGAGACGCCATCGCCAACGTCTATGAGTTTCTTGGGTATAGAGTGGTACGCTGGAACTACATTGGAGATTGGGGAACTCAATTTGGAAAACTGATTGCTGCGTACAAACTTTGGGGAAACAGGAGGGAGGTGACCAAAGATCCAGTAGAAGAACTGGAGAAACTTTATGTCCGATTCCACAAAGAGCTTAAAAACAATCCTGCCCTGGAGGCCGAGGGAAGGGAGGAGTTCAAAAAACTTGAGGCGGGGGACAAGAAGAACAAAAAACTATGGAGATGGTTTAAAAAAGAATCCCTCAAGGAGTTTAATAGAATATACAACCGCCTAGGAGTAACTTTTAGCGTCTCAATAGGGGAAGCTTTCTACGAGAAAGATCTGGAGGGCGCCATTAACCTTCTAAAGGAAGAAGGATTGGCACAGGAGAGCGAGGGAGCCTTGATGGTTGAATTGGAGCGCTTCGATTTGCCTCCGGCCATGATCCGCAAAAGCGACGGAGCCACCCTCTATTTAACTAGAGATATAGCTAACCTCAAGTATCGTATTGAGGAGTATGAACCCAAGAAAATCCTTTATGTTGTAGCTAATGAACAAACCCTGCACTTCAGCCAACTTTTTGCCATAGCGAAGATGATAGATTTAGCTAAAGACAAACACATGCCGGAGTTGGCGCACGTTAAATTCGGATTAGTAAGAGGAGAAACCGGCAAGAAGCTCTCAACTCGTGAGGGAACAGCCATTAAACTCAACGAACTTCTGGATCGTTCCATAAAGTTGTCTCAAGAGGCTCTGGGCGCTCGCAAGGTAGAGTTGAGAAAGAGTGAGGCTAAGGAGGTGGCGGAGATTTTGGGGATAGGGGCGGTTAAGTATAACGATCTTTCCCAAAACAGAATGTCCGATATCGTATTTGACTGGGAGAAAATGCTTTCTTTCGAAGGAAACTCTGCTCCGTATCTTCAATACACCTATGCGCGACTTAAAAGCATTTTGAAAAAGGCTAGAGGTATCCCCAAGCTCAACGGTATGGCTCTAGAGAACGAGCGAGATTTAGTGCTTGTACTTAAACTCTCGGAATTTCCAGAAGTCTTGGGCAGAGTAAAAGAAACTTATATGCCAAGTCAGTTGGCGAGCTACCTATATGAGTTAGCGAGAGAAGTTAACTCCTATTATCATAGCGAACCCGTTCTTTACTCTGAATCAGAGCTTAGAGCAGTGCGCCTGAATTTAGTTAAGGCAGCTAGCGATGTTATAAAAACCGGGTTGAGCCTCTTGGGGATCAAAACCGTTGAGAAAATGTAGCTAGGCGGTTATCTTCACCTGGAGCTTTCCTCCCATAACGGATTTTCCCTTGACCGTCCCTCGCTCCACCTTTAGGAAGTGTCCAATAGACGCTATCTCTTTTTGATTTTCTTCCATCAACTTAGAAAGCATGGCGTCCTGAGTGTCGTAAGTCAGTTTCGCTTTTTGACCAACCGCCAAGCCCTGTTCCTTGCGGGCATCTTGGAGTTCTCGTAAAAGCTCACGCAACAATCCTTCTTTCTCTAGTTCTGGAGTAAGATTGGTATCTAATCCAACCGTGACGCTCCCGATTTTGCTCTTAACAAAACCTTTACGCATGGGGGTATCAAAGTTAACCGCAAGGACGTTAGCCTCCTCCTTTAAAAGCCTCACAAGTTCTTTGTCGGATTTGATGCCCTTGGATCCCTTGATCACGACACTCGCCATCTTCTGTCTTAGGGGCTGCTTGGCTTCAGAGCGGAGGTTGTGAACCAACGAAGCCAGGCCTCTCACAATTTGCATCTTTTCAAGAAGCAGTTTGTTTTTTGCGACCAGAGACTGGTTGTGTTTCGGGTAATCGCAAAGATGAACGGATTCCGGGTCCTTAACGCTTTGGAGGCTTGTGTAAATCTGCTCGGCGGTAAAAGGTAAAGTAGGAGCTATCGCCTTGGATAATGTTACGAGTACCTCGTAAAGGGTGGAGAGGGCTTTGGTGTCTCCAGCTACAAAGCGATCTCGAGAGCGACGGATGTACCAGGTAGAAAGATCTTCTATGAACGGAGCGATGGGACGAGTCGAAGCCGGGAAGTCAAAATGGTCCAGACCAAGCACGTATTCGCCGATACACTGCTGCAGACGCGCTTTAACCCATTTGTCCAAAATGTGGCTGGAGGAAGTTGACTTCGGGCTCGGTTGCCATTTGTGGAGGTTGGCATAGGTGGTGAAATACTTAAAAGAGTTGTGGAGGATATTGATACTGTTGCGGGCTTCCTGAATATCGCGCTCGTTAATATTCAAATCTTCTCCTAACATAATTTTGTTGGACATGAGGTAGAGGCGGATGGCTTCGGCGCCGTACTTCTCTATAGTCCCCCTAGGATCCGGATAGTTCCCCTTAGACTTACTCATTTTTTTGCCGTCGGTGCCCATAATGACCCCGCTTACCACCACGTTTTTGAAAGCAGGCTTGTTCTTGAGGGCCGTAGCGAGTACGTGGAGAGTGTAGAACCAGCCCCTAAGCTGTCCGGTATATTCAGTAATAAAATCTGTTGGAAAACCACCCTCAAAAACCTTCTTATTTTCGAAGGGGTAATGGTCTTGGGCGTAGGGCATGGCGCCGGACTCGAACCAAACATCCAAAATCTCTTTGATGCGGTAAGCTTTTTTGCCGGAGGGGGTAGTTAAAACCACCTCGTCTATACCCGGGCGGTGTAAGTCTTTGATTTTACGCCTAGAGAGCTTCTCCAGCTCCGCCAGCGAACCGACTACAACGCGCTCCCCGTCTTTGGTTTCCCAAATGGGCATAGGGGTGCCCCAGTATCTAGCGCGCGATAAAGACCAATCGGGAGCATTCTCTATGTTGTACTTGAATCTTTTCTTGCCGAAGTGGTCAGGAACCCAATTGATTTGTTCATTAGTTTTAAGCATCTGCTTGCGCAATGGATCGATTTTCATGAACCAGGCATCCTGGGCCATGTATATCAAAGGAGTGGAGCAACGATAGCAGTGGGGGTATGCGTGTGTTATTTTTTCAAGACGCACAAGGAGCCCCTTCTCTTTCAGGGCGTCAATAATAGCCCCGTCGGCCTTCTTGAAATATTCTCCAGCCCAAGGGAAGGGCAGAGATTTTTTGAACTTACCGTCCTCATCCAAGATCATCGGCGCCGAGAGTTTCTTGGCTTGTCCCAGGTTGAAGTCGTCTTCGCCGAAAGCAGGGGCGATATGTACGATACCCGTTCCCTCATCGATGGTTGGGAAGCTAGCCATCCATATTTTAAAATCTTTCCGGTAGTCTGGGGAGAAAGTAGGTTCAAAGAGCGGTTCAAAAGACTGGCCGGCAATTTCTTTGCCGCTTTGGGTCTTCAAAATTCTCCAGCCTTGAAGCTCCGGATATCTACTCAAAGCCTCCTTGGCCAAAATGTACTTTTTCTTGCCGTTAGTAACGGTTACATACTTGATCTTCGGGTTGACCGCTAATCCATTGTTGGCAGGGAGGGTCCACGGAGTAGTGGTCCAGGCGAGAGCGTACGTGTCCTTTTGTCCCTTAAGCTTGAAAGAGATAGTAACGCCCGGATCATCAACATTTTTGTAGTTTTCGGCTGCGTCCATTGTTACCTCAAACTTGGAAAGAGGGGTAGCGCAACGGGGACAATATAGGGAAACGCGCCTGCCCTTATATATGAGGCCTCGATCGTAGAGTTGCTTGAATATCCAGATGACCGTTTCCATATATTTGAGATCATCTGTGCGGTACGGGTTGTCCATATCAGCCCAACGGCCAATATGGTCTATGTACCATCTCCATTGGGCGGACCCTTTGGCCACATACTCTCTGGCTGCTTTGATAAAGTTCCCAACCCCAAAAGTCTCTATGTCTTTTTTGACCTTTAGCCCAAGCTGCTCCTCCACTTTTTGCTCAGCAGGCAGCCCGTGCACGTCCCACCCCCAAACTCGGGGGACATAGCGCCCCTTCATGGTTTGATAGCGGGGGATAATGTCTTTGGCGATCGAGGGGAGAAGCGTGGCGTAATGAGGGAGGCCGGTGATAAAAGGAGGGCCGTCGTAAAACGAAAAAATCCTGGATTTAGGATTTCTTTCCAAAGACTTCTTGAAGATTTTGTTTTTCTTCCAAAAAGCGAGGACCTCCTCCTCCTTTTGGAAAAGAGACTTAGAAGACAACTCTTTAAACTTTTTGTGCGTACTACCAGCCATTCGTGGTATGGAATATAACCTAAATCTCCTCTAAATCAAACCAACTCGCCTTTTTATCTGAGCCAGCTTTCTCTTCGCAACTGGAGAGGCCACCTTTGCTCCATCAGAGAGCACTCGCATGATAAACTTTTTGTTTTTCATCAAAGAGGCGCGCTTTTTTCTGAAGGGCGCTAACGAGTTAGAGATTAATGTGGCAAGTTCGATCTTAAAGGTCGCATACCCAGTATTTTTGAATTTCTTAACCACGGCGTCCGTAGTCATTCCAGAGAAACCGGCATAGATGCCCACCAAGTTAGAAACCGCGGGGCGCTTCTTTGGGTCATACCCGATTTCTTTATGTGAGTCGGTGGTAGCGGACATAATCTTCTTTTTAATTTCTTGAGGAGAATCAGAGAGGAAAAGGCATCCAGAGGGAAGAGATTTGCTCATCTTTTGAGTTGGGTTATTAAGGCTCATGACCCGAGGAGTTGCGTTATACAAAGCCACGGGCTCTTTGAGGGTTTTGCCAAAACGGGAGTTGAAAGTGCGCGCCAGGGTGCGCGTTAACTCCAGGTGTTGCCTTTGATCATCTCCTACGGGCACAAAGTCGGCGTCGTAAATGAGGATATCGGCGGCCATGAGAGCGGGGTAGTCAAAAAGACCGGCGTTGGGGGTTTGGCCTTGAGAAATCTTTTCTTTGTATTCCACCATTCTCTCGAGTTCCCCTATGGGAGTGATGGTATTCAAGATCCAGGCCAAGTTGGCGTGTTCGTTGATTTGTGATTGGATGAAAACCGTAGATTTCTTTGGATCTATCCCTAAAGCCAAGGCGTCCACGGCCAGATTAAAGATATCCTTAGCTTTTTGCTTGGCGTCGTATCTTTGGGTGAGGGAATGGTAGTCGGCTATGAAGTAAAAACGCTTGTAAGGCTTTTTTTGGAGCTCAATTGCCTGTTTGAAGGCGCCTAAGTAGTTTCCGATATGTAAACTGCCGGATGGCTGGAAACCAGTTACAACAATCTTTTTGGGCATGGTTTCATTATAATACCAAACCCGATACTTGTTAGGGGGTTGACAGTAGGTAAACAATTGTTTAACATAAAGTTATCATGATTAGAGTAGGGCTTAGAGAATTTCGCACGGGAATGGATAAATATGTAAAAAGGGCTGCCAAAGAAGAGGTGGTAGTTTACAAACACTCCAAGCCCCTTTTCCGCCTAGCAACATTCAATGATGAGCCTTGGGAAGAAGTGATTGATTTTACTAAGGTGCGCAAAGGGGGAGTGCCAATAGAAGATCTTCTGGCTCGTCTATAGGATGGATGATTTAGAGAAATCTCTACGCAAGTTGACGGGTAAAGGACGTAAACAGGTTAAGGATATCCTATCCAGGTTAGTGGCAAACGATTTTCGCGGTTTAAATCTAAAGAAACTAAGGGGTTCGGAAGATATTTTTAGAGTCCGCAAGGGAGACGTAAGAATTATTTATCGCAAAGTTGAGAGTAAGTTATTTGTGCTTGCTATAGAAAGGCGCTCCGAGGGTACGTATAGAAATTTTTAGATCTCGATCACAACCGGCAAGATCATGGGGCGGCGCTGAGTCTTGTGATATATGAACTGTCCGATCTGGTCTCTGAAGAGGGATTTTAGGTAATCTGCATCCACGTTTTTGCTGCGGGGGATTCTTCCCACAATGCCCCTGATCCTGTGACGTATCTCTTTGAGAAGCTCCTGGTGTTCGCGCAAATATATGAAGCCACGGGAGATAATGTCGGGGTTTTTCATAACGCGGCCACTCCTGCGATCTATGGTGACGATCAAAACCACCATACCATCATCGGCAAGCATTCTTCTGTCGCGCAGAACCACCTCTTCAACATCTCCCACACCCAACCCATCAACCATGACGTAGCCCGTATCAACTTTTTCCTTACTCACCTCGAAGCCGTCTTTGGTCAGAAGACAGACATCGCCGTTGTCTATAAGCTTGACGTTATCTCTTTTCATTCCCACATCTTCTGCCAGCTGGCGGGCTACAGTACGGAAGTGATAGTAGGCATGAATGGGAACCAAGTATTTCGGCTTCATAGTTTTAATGACCAGCTTCAGGTCTTCTTGGGGAGCATGTCCTCCGGCGTGGATGTCGAGAAGTTTGTAGTTTTGGACCACGTCCACCTGGCGAGCGATATTGTCAGTTAGGGACTGCACGCTTCTTTCATTTCCTGGGACAACGGAGGAGGAGAAGATAACCGTATCAGTTTTCTTGAGCTGAATGTGCTTGTGGCTCCCGTCCACGATGCGCATAAATCCAGAGTTTGGTTCTCCCTGGGCGCCGGTTGTGATAATTAGGACATTTTCATCCTTGTGGCTATTTACCTCCTGCGGAGAGATCATCGTACCCTCTTTGTATTTGAGCAGACCCAGGTTCTTGGCGATTTCCATATTCTCTTTCATGGATCGTCCGTTAATCGCCACTTTCTTGCCCATCTTCTCGGCGATTTTTACGATCTCGGCGATACGCGTGATCATGGAAGAGAAGGTAGTGAGAATAATTCTTTTCTTGGCCTTCCTGATGATTTCCTCAATGTTCTTCTCAACTGTTTTTTCAGAGATACCAATACCCTCCTTGATGGCATCGGTTGAGTCCATCAGATAGGTATGCACTCCCATCTTCGCGACTTTTTCAATCTCATCCATGCGGTATATATTGCCGTTCTCATCCCTATCCAGCCTGAAGTCGCCGAAGTTCACAATATTGCCAATGGGGGTGCCTACAACTACGCCCATAGAATCGGGGATAGTGTGCTCTACGCCAAAGAAGGTAAAATCGAAGTATTGCCCAACCTTTTTCTTGTCTCCGTATTTTACCTCAATGATGTTTGGTTTGGGCTCATTAGGAAACTCCTGCTGGCGTTTTTCAATAAGGGCTTTGGTGAGCCTTAGGGTATATATGGGAGGGTTGCCTAACTTCCCGAGGAGATACGGTATCGCTCCAATGTGGTCCATGTGGCCGTGGGTGATGACCACGGCTTTGATATTCTCCTTTTTAGGCATGAGAGATGTGACATTGGGAATGATGTAGTCGATGCCCGGGGTATCTTCCTCGGGAAACTGGAATCCCATATCCACAATGACGATTTCGTCGCCATATTCGAGGTATGACATATTGCGCCCGATTTCCTCAAGTCCTCCTAGGGGGACAAAACGCAAAGCCCCCGCCTCTTCTTTAGATACGGTTCTTTTGGGAATGGCCTTGTGAGATGCGGGGCGAAACGAAGAAGCCCTTCTTGGAGGAATTCTTCTAATCGGTCTTTTAGTTGTCGTCGGCATTTTTCAAATGTGGGGATGGGGAGAGTCGAACTCCCACGGGCTAGTGCCCATAGCGCCCTGAACGCTGCGCGTATACCAATTTCGCCACATCCCCATGGGGGTGGGCACTACACAATGTAAATAAAAGTCCTTCCTGGATTCACCTGAATTTGTATAAGGGATTAATTCTCCGGCAGTATACACACTAACTTGAAATAACGCAACCCTCTGGTATTGGTGAGCTTGCTATGTATTTGCATGACTTTTCGGATTCCCGAAAAGTCTCATATGTATCTGAACTTATGTACCCCATACTCCGATAGGTTTCCTAAATGTGCGCTTTGATTTCACGAACCATTCGGTTACATCCGCAAAGCGGTCATCGCTGGTGTTGATGATGTGGGTATCGTCCACGCCTTGAAGGTTAGGGGTGGTGATGAAGACGTAATCTGGAGAGTAGAGGAAAACTGCTGGAACTTCCGCGCTGATGCGGCTGCTAATTTGCTCTAGCAAGTGGGCGCGGGTGGTTGCATCAAAGGTGCGCCTATATTCTTCAAGCAGAGAGTCTGTGCCACCGTCTTGGTAGAGGGCGAGGTTCTGATCCGGAAAGAACCTCTTGGATGAATGCCAGAAAGCGAAAAGATCGTTGCCTTCTTTTACGATGTTCCCGAAAAGGATCATTTCATAGTTAGTGTTGCGCAGCACATCCTCTCGGATATCCCTAAGAGAGCGGACAACCAGATTAACTTTTGCGCCCAATGCTTCCCAGTCTACCTTGATCTCATCAGCCGTCTTCACGAGGAATGGTTCATCCGGGACCACGAGGCTCAACTCCAAACCCTTGATGACTTCTGGGTCGTAGCTGGTGAAAGAGTTGCCGGCGATATTGGTGGGGCCAAAGAATGGAATGGCGTGGCCGGCAAAGACCTTATCTACCAAATCATTCCTCCCGACGGCTCCAGAGAGTGCCCTGCGGACGCTCAACTCCTTGAGTTTTTCAGGAGCAAGGCTTTGGTTGATAAAGATGGCGTAGTAGCGAGAGGAACTTAAATAATGCGCGCTGTGGCGGATGATAATGGGGCGCTCTTCGAGCGGTTCGGCGGTGGAGAGTCCAAAACCGTCAATTTGTCCGAGGTTGTAGGAGCTGATAAGTTCGGAATCTTTGCGGAAGAATTTGAATACGAAGTTTGTGATATACGGGGGGTGGGTGAAATACTCTTCATTTGCCTTGAGTTTAAAGCTCTTAATGAATCCCCCGACGTCTTTTTCATAGGAAGCTACCTTGTACGGACCCGACCCCACAGGGCTTAACCCATAGGGGGTTAACTGGTAATTGGTTACGGGTAAATCCACAAAAAGATGTTTGGGAATGGGTCTTAAGGAACGCAGGTGATCTTCCTTGAAGAAGGCGTAAGCGTTTTGTAGGGAGAACTGGATTTCCAACTCGCTTACTCTGGATACATTCACGCCATCAAAGCTACCGCGCAAGTAAGAATGACTGTTGGGGTCGTGGATCACGTCCACAGTGAAAACGATATCATCGGCGGTAAGCTTCTCACCGTCGTGCCAGAAAATGTTGTCGTAAAGACGGACGTTCCAGGTTTTGCCGTCATCAGATTGTTTGATGCTCTCGGCCATATCTTCAAGACTCGAGAAGATCAACCTCGAAACAGCCCTGTCGGTCTCGGTAGTGGGGATAATGGGATTTACGAATGAAGGTTGGCCCACAACACCCTCTCTATATGTACCGCCCTGCGTGGGGACGGCATAGGTTTTGGTTTTGTAGAGCAGTCCGCCGTAGGTTAGGGCAGAGATGGAGAAGATCGCGACAGCGCTATATAAAACCAAACGCTCCCTTTTGGTTAAAGAGTGCAGTACTTTCAAGAAAAAATTCCTGGAAGGCGTCTTCATCTATATTTTCTCTAGAGAATGAAGTTCAAAATGGCCAAGGTCACAAAAAGGGCACCCGTGACGATGGTAGCCATGAAAAGGATGCGCTCCAAGCCCCGGCGGCGCTGGTAAAAGCTGCCGTCTCCACCGCCTCCTCCAAAAAGACCACCACTATCAGCGGAGCGCTGCTGGAGCAGTATCATGACTATGAGCACCACGGAGACTACGATCTCGGAAACTGTAATTAATGACATATTTTCTATATAAACCTCGCAGTCAAGCTTAGCACAAGATTAGACACCCCGACAATTAAGGCTGCGGCGAGGAGATTGCCTAGCCCGTCGATTGTAATAGTTGGCAAAAGAACGTCAAGAAGGAGGAGCGTGACCGCATTTACAAGTACTGATCCCAATCCCAAGGTCAAAAGGAGAATGGGTCCTAAGGCTAATCGCACCAAGGGTTTTATAAGGAGATTAATGAGCGTCAAGGCGGCGGCAGTTACCGCAAAACTTTCAATAGTCTGAGGAATGGAGATCTCGGGAAGGATAACGCCCGCAAGGTAGAGCGCTATGCCGTTTGCCAAAAACATTAAAGAGAATCCGCGGATAATACCCATGGTTAACCTTGAGAGCGAGCCTTGAGGGCGAAGTAATCAAAATAGGGCATCAATCCTTTCAGAGAGCTTTTGTATTGACTCCCGCCGTAGATAGCGTCCACAAATACCTCCTTTGCTCGGTTAATCTCACGTTTTCGATGTTGTGCCCAACGAGGATCAGCCAAAGTGAGGTCAAAAAGTTCTAAGCCCCTCTCAACGGCTCCCCAGAAGATCACCCCATCTTTGTTTTGCCAGTTGGCGGCACGGGAAACTTCACTACCGATATTGCCCATCTGCTCGTCTAGAGAATATTGAAACCACCTTCCCGCCGCCATTTGGGGATGTAGCCTCACCTTTTTGTCAGAGTGTATCTCTCCTCCAATAGCCATTATCTCCTGTTCTGTATCAATTACTGCCTTCACTAGGCCAGAAGCGTTTTCCCCGGCCATCTTGGAAAGTTCGCCTACTTTAACGGAGTCTTTGATGAGTTTCATAGCGTTTTTCTAGTAAAAGTATAACAGATTATAGGGGAGTCGGTATGGAGTTGGCTCCGCTGTGATAAACTGAAAGCAAATGGCAAAACGCACGGTAGTGCTTTTGATCTTGAGTGGTTGGGGGGTAGGCAGGAAGGATGCCTCTAACCCCATATACCAGGCGGAGCCCAAAAACATCAATCAGATTCGGCTTACATACCCCGCAGGGACCCTCCAAGCCTCAGGCATTGCGGTCGGACTCCCTTGGAATGAAGAGGGCAACCCTGAGGTTGGGTATTTAACTATGGGCGCCGGGAAAGTTCTCTACCAGGATTACCTCCGCATCAGCCTAACCATACAGGACGGAAGTTTTTTTGAAAATGAAGAGCTTCTCCGGGTGATAAGGGGCGCCAAAGAAAAAGGAGGAAAGGTAAACTTCCTGGGATTGATCGGTGAGGGGACGAGCGTTTCCGCCCTGGAACATCTGGAGGCTTTGATGAAAATGGCGGGGGATGAAGGGACTCCCTTTGCTTTGCATCTTTTTGGGGACGGAAGAGACAGCGCGCAGGGGAGCGCATCTAGGCTAATGGCCCATTTGCCTCAAGAGAGGATCGGATCGATTTCTGGAAGGCACTATGCGATGGATATAGATCTTCATTTGGATAAGACGTTGAGGGCGTACGAGGCCATCGCAGGCATAAAGGCCCCAGTTAACGGGGTAGAAGATAGAAGTGAATTTGTGAAAGAACTTTATACCTCCGGTGTAACGGATGAATTTATAGTCCCAACCCTTTTTGATAAGGATCTGGCGGTTAAGGGGGGAGACGGGGTGATCTTTTTCAACTTTAGCGAGGACTCTCAAAGGCAGTTGGCCAGGATGTTTGTTGATCCCGCGTACGGAGGCACGCCCCACTATGAATTAGGAGAAAGAGAGGTTAAAAAACACGCTATTCCAGAGGACTTAAGTCTTCTTTCGTTGATTGAATACGAAAAAACCCTAGGCATCCCGGCGGCTTTCCCACAGGAGGGGATAGTTAACCCCTTGGGTAAAGTTCTCGCTGACGCAGGCAAGGTACAGTTACGGGTGGCGGAAACCCAAAAGTATGCGTATGTAACAACCCTCTTTAATGGGATGACCAACAAAGCCTTCGCCAATGAATACAGGGTAGTTATTCCATCAAGAGAGGAAGCAAAGGTAGATGAACATCCAGAAATGAGAGTGAAGGAGGCAACAGAGAGGATACTCTCTGCTTTGAATGAGGGGATATATGATTTTATCCTGGCAGATTTCGCAAACGCTGACATAGTAGCCCACACAGGGAATTTTGACGCAACCATTAAAGCGGTTAGGGCTGCAGATGAACAGGTAGGGTTGATAGCTAAGGCCGTCCTCGCCTCCGGATCAACCTTAGTTATCACCTCAACCCACGGGAATGCCGAAGTGATGATGAACTTGAGAACCGGATCTAGGGATTTGGGGGATAATATAAGCCCCGTTCCTATATACATAGTCGCCCCAGGATACGAGAGGCAAAAGAGTGAAGCTCAGGCTGTGGAAATAGAGAAGCTCAACGTGGGTGTACTTTCAGATATTGCCCCAACCATCCTGGAGCTTATGGGGATTCCCAAACCAGAAGATATGACGGGAATCAGCCTCCTTCAGCTTCTGAGGTAATGCGGTGATCTTTAGGTAGTCTTTCTCGATTGTAGTACTACCGCCCCATAATCTGGGGTTTTGTTGTCTCACAACAACTTATGGGGGTTTTGGCTCTTAAATTCAATGACTTCTCTATTCCTAATTAGGATTGTCTTGCCCATTGTGTAAGTTAATCCCTTATTCGGGTTACTCTCGAAACCAAGGTATATAGACCTAACGCTTCTTTTATTTAACTCCGATACGGCTGGCTGTAAGTCGGAATCGGAGCTGCCCAAAATAATAGTGTCTATGTCTCCATCTATACAGGCTCTCACTATCATATCCACTGCTATTCGAACATCTACGCCCTTCTCCTTGAAAATCAATCTGCCTTTCTTCCCATAGGGCCACCCCTTGACGTTGCCCGCAGACACTACAGTAAAGCCGCTATTAATTAAATTGGCTTTTAGCCCTCTCTGTTTTTCAATCAGCTCTCGGGATTTTTCTTTAGTCTCTTCATGTTCCTTTATCCTGGCTATGTAAAAGACTCTATCACCCAAATTAATACCGCTAAGAACGTGGTCGATCAATCCTCTAAAATTATAGGATGACCAATCTGGTTCTCCCTCCCCCTCTTCCTCAAAAACAGACTCTATCTTTTTCTTAAAATTCTCGCCGTCGACTAGTAGGATATTCCTCATATGCGAACTCTTTATATAACTTTTGCAAGAAAATAAAAACTCCAGCGGACCCTTTCGGGCTGGCTGGAGCGTTTATATACTGATAGTACAGAATATGTGTTGGGAGTGCAACCCCCCCCATGTTGATAGTATGGAATGATGCCCATATCCCGATTCTATCAAGCCTATGTGATACAAGAACTCCTAGATATGGGGTTTTGTTGTCTCTGGGAGGGCCTGGATGGCATCATATGCCTCAAATATCCGCACAGAGAGTTAATTCCAAGTTTGACGTGTGATGTCTCCACAGATTTTCCACATATCGGAAGTTGTGCTTCCTGCCGCCCTTTGGTAATCTTGCGGCAATGGATAGGGACCAAATTGCCGGATTGGCGCATGATATTGCCTTTGCCCTTTACCGCGTAGCCTCACAAGTTGAATTTTCCTATCTGCGGAAAGAATTGGAGGCAGTGGCGGTAGAGATCGTCTCGTTTCTGGATCAAGCGGCTATTGATAGAGCTAGGCGCCTTATCAAACTAGGAAAAGCTATAGAGGAGATTAGTGGGGTAAATAGTGAGGTTTTAATAAGAGAGCTCCGTAATCTTGCAGGAATGATGGAACTTATGGAGTTTCCAGAAAAAAAGGTAGAAATTAACCTAGAAAAGCTCTTTAATCGGCAGAAAAATACCTTGCCGTTTAAACGGCAAGAGGAAAAAGAGGTAAGTAAACGGCAATTTTCCGTTAAGCCAGATAAACGGCAAACGGAAATTCTAGAGTTTATACGGCAATTCCCTAATGGTTGCCGTCCAGCCGATATCTCAAGGAATTTTCCGGAGGTAAGCAAGAGAACCCTAAGAAACGATATATCTGCCCTGGTAGATAGGGGATCTGCGGAGCGTATAGGGGAGAGAGGCCCGTACTCGTACGTGAGAGCTCTTAAGGGAGGGGTAGAGAGAGCCGAGGGGGATATAAATGAGGTCCTCTTCCTAGCCCAAGCCAAGGAGGGCGGAAAGGATGCCTTTGACGAATATTAAAAAATGTGGTTTCCCCTGTAACAGAGCCACTCTCTTAGCCGTTTTAATTAGTGTAAGCGTAGGATTCAATTTAGGGTTGTTTTCCACAGCCCGCTTTAAAATAGAGTCTTGTCGCTTATGGCTTGATATACTAGAATCCTTTACAGAGTCCCGTATGGGGCTTGTCCTCACACTTAATAAAGTGCGAGGGTTGTAGTGGCAAAATTACGTGGCAGGTTGAAAGATCTGTCCCGCTTGCAAGCGGAAGGAAATACAAATTCATTCCCGCCGCTACAAAAACATTAGATCCTCCTGCGATTGCCAGTTGTTTCAATAAACTAAAAACTAACGGGTCGATGGCAGAACCAGGAAGAAAGGATCTCGGGTTTTAGCATCAAGCTAAAACAAAAATAAATTGTCGAAAACAAAAATAAATAAAGTGAGTAAATTAACTAAGAAATTTGCAACAGCAAGTGTTGCTTTTGCCACTTTAGTCTCACTAGCTGGCGGTATGAGCATAGTACCCGCAGCCGGAGCTGACGCAATCAGCGACCTGCAGGCACAAATTGCTACCTTAACCGCCCAGCTAGCGGCACTATCGGGTGGTACTAGCACTACTTGCTACGCTTGGACCAGAAGTCTAACTCTAGACATGTCTGGTGCAGACGTAACCGCTTTGCAGACTTACCTTATGGGTACTGGCCACTTCACCTTCTCAGGCGGAGCAACCGGTTTCTTTGGTACGATCACTCAGGCAGCTGTAGCCGCATGGCAGGCAGCTAACGGAGTATCACCTGCAGTTGGTTACTTCGGTCCTATCTCACAGGCTAAGTACGGCACGATGTGCAGTACTGGTACTGGAACTGGGACAGGAACGGGAACTGGAACTGGCAGCACCGGTTTAACTGGTGGTGACGGTTCAGTTGATAGCTACTCTCTGATTTCCGGTCTTTCCAACGAAGAGGTTGGTGAGGACGATGAAGTAGAGGTAGCCGGTCTTGAGATAGATGTAGAGGATGGTTCCGACCTCGATTTCACGGCAGTCCGCCTTGTATTCGATGAAGGTACCGCTGATCAAGACTTCGAGGATTACGCCGATGAAGTCGCCGTCTTTCTAGACGGAGAGGAAGTTGGACGTAAGGACGCCGATAAATTCAATGAGGATAATGAATGGACTTCAACGATCTCATTGGACGATGCTGTGGCAGAAGCCGGATCAACGGTTGAGCTTACAGTAGCTATTTTAGCTGATGGCAACATAGACACTAACGATGTTGGTGAAACATGGGACGTTGACTTTACGTCAGTTCGTTTCGTGGACGCCAATGGAGCAAGTGTTTCTGAGGATCCAACTGTGGCAGTAACACTTTTCTCATTTGAGTCGTTTGGTACTGCAGCAGATACCCTCTTCAAAGTTACTCAGGGTGAGGATGAAGATACTGTCAACGACGCGCACCTTGTTAACGTGCACGCCACTGACAACACGGACAATGCTTCTATTCTCTCATTCAACGTAGAGATAGAAGGAACATCAGACGTGGATCTTGACTCTCTCCCAATCAACTTTGATGTTACTGGCAATGACAATGTTGATGACATGGTTGCCGGTATCTCCCTGTTCGTAGATGGAGATGAGGTGGACAACGTTGACATGACCAACGACTGTGTCGAGGAGCAAGCTGCTAACAGCAACTGTACCACTGTAGGGGCAGACGAGACTTACTTCTTCGATGACATGGGTCTTACACTTGAGGCAGGTCAAGATTACGAATTTCTCGTAAAGCTAGACCTGTACGGTATCACCGATACTGGTGACCTTGCTCTTGGAGACACAATCGCCGCCAGATGAGACTGGTACTGTAACTGGTGCTGCGTCTCAGATGCGTGATGTTGGGTTTGACGTCGCTCTAGTTGGGACACCAACAGCCGTGGCAACAGCTGCAGCTGCTACTGGAACTGACTCAGGTCTTTTCACTATCGTGTTTGATGTGACCGCTTGGGATGGAAGCATCTTCATCGATGGTACTGACCCCGATGACGCAGGATCTACTGCTGCTGGAGTTGGTACAGAACACGACCTTGGAGTTACCGGTACTGGTACTCTATTGGCGGACATTACAACACTTACTGGAGCAACCGAGGCTGGTGGTTCATTCACCGTCCTCGATGGTGAAACCGAGAGGTTCCAGATTGTAGTGGATGTTCGTGACGGAGCAGTTGACTTAGTGGATGCGTTCCACTCAGTATCCTTAGACGTTATCCTCTACGCTTTGGCGCAGGGTGATGGTGATCTAGGATATGCCCTCAATCTTGGGGACTTCGTTACTCCTTCGATCTACCTCAACGACGGAGCAGAAGCGTAGTTCCAAGTTGTTTGGCTAGATTGTTTCGGGTAATCCGATTCAATAGCTGGTAGAATCGTTCTGTTAGAAAATATTTCTGACGGGAGATACAGAAAACCACCGAAAGGTGGTTTTCTGTATTTTAGGTATAATGGTGAAGAAATTTAGACCATTTATGAACAGCGTGTTAAATGCGACCAAGCTAGTTAAGTTGTCCTTACTAAGTCTTGCTCTTACGCCTTTGGTAGTCACCCACAGCACTTTATTCCCATACGTTTTTGGGAAAGCAATGCTTATAAGATTGGTTATGGCCATAGCCAGCATTTTTCTGCTTATGGGTGTTTTTTGGGGAGAGGACATACTTTCCCGCTCTCGTTTGAAAAAGATCAACAACCCGCTGACAATGGTGTTAATTATATTCTCTGTCTTAGCGCTATTTAGTACTTTCTTTGCGGATAATCCGTACCGTGCTTTCTGGGGGGATATAGAGCGATCAGAGGGATTCCTAATATCTTTCTATATGCTGTTCTTTTTCCTTGGCACGTCTCTTTTCTTTGAGAAAAAAGATTGGCTCAGTTTCTTTAAGCTGAATCTCGTTGTGGGGATTGTCGCTATGGGAGACGTCTTAATGGATAGGTTTGCCTACGGAGATATCCGCCCAGATGGATCGTTCTTCGGGAACCCCACTTTTGTGGCTACATACGCACTTTTTGTCCTTTATTTTGCACTAATGGTAGGGGTTTTGGATAAAAATAAAACGTGGCCATTCTTGAGTAGGACGGTCGTAGCCCTTTCCCTTCTGGCCATCTTCGTAACGGAGACCAGGGGAGTGATTCTGGGATTGATCGTGGCTTTATTTATAGTCCTTCTACGTATTTCCCTGATTAAAGGAGGAGTCGAAAAGTTCAACTTACTAGGTAAATCCGTTGAAGTTAAGAATTTGGTGATAGGGACACTTTTGGTAATCTTGATTTTCGGAGGCGCTTTTGTAGTTACAAGAGATAACGCGTTTTGGCAAAATATTCCTGGCCTGGACAGGTTGGCCAGGATTTCCAGCACCGATGCAACCACTCAGACCCGTTTGATCAACCTCAGTATCAGTATGAATGCTGTTAATCCGCAAAACGTAGGTTGGACAAGAACTCTATTGGGATGGGGCCAAGAGGAATATATAAACGCGCACAACCAATTTTACGACCCGGCTATCCAAAAGTATGAAAGTGCTTGGTTCGATAGGGCTCACAACAAAATACTAGACGTGTTGGTTATGAACGGATTGTTGGGGTTGCTGGGTTACCTATTAATATGGTGTCTTATATTCTGGAAGACCCTAGGGAAGGATGTAGCAAGGAGCAATCATTTGGACAGTAGAGAGAAATTCTGGACGTTGCTCTTTACTGGTGGGATAGCTGTAGCCTACTTCGTGCAAAATCTGTTTCTCTTTGATCAAATTGCTATGTACATTCCCCTATTTAGTATTTTTGCCTTTGTCGGGTACACCTTCTATGCGCACGAGGAAAAAGACACGCAAATACTCGAGAAGAGTACCCCCCGTTTTCTCTATGCTATGGGCGCCTTTTCTTTGAGTATAGTTTTTGTGACTGCTTTTGTGTGGTTGTGTGTAATCCCGTACTATCAGATGAGAGTGGCAGTGAATACATTCAATAAGGGGCATTTTGATCCAGGTCAGATCAAGACAATAACGACACCGAATAATTTTATTCAATCCGAGCTAAGAATATTTATTCTCTCTGGGTTTCCCACAAGGTTTTCTAAGGATGAATTTATCCAGGCCTTCCCACAAATGATCCCGCTAGGAGAAGAAGCGTTGGGTGTAGTAGTTAATAAAGCGCGGACGCACCAGGCCATGGGGCTTATCTATAAATCCGCATCCAGGGCAAATCAAAACACAGATTATCTCGTGGCTGGGGAAGATCACTTAAGGAAGGCAGTTGAGTTGGCGCCTAACAGGCAGGATGTAAGGGTATCTTTAGCAGACAACCTGGTTTCCCAAGGTAAGTTTGAAGAGGCTGGGGGGGTGATTAATGCCGCAGTGGCGCTTGAGCCAGAGGGGAAGGGAATGGATATAGATTCTCTCGCCATCTTTGCGCCATATGACTTTGATGGGAGTAGGGGTACACTAGAAATGCTTAAAAACATCTACGCGAGCGGACAAAAACCCGTTACCCCAGAAGACATCCAGCAGATAAGAGAGGGATACAGCAACTACTTTAACTATATGTATAACACTCAGGACGCGTCCAGTTTTGAGATGGTTTTGAAGCAGGCGATCAAGATAGAGAAAACCTTTAGAGAAATCATCGATTCACAAATGGGATCGGGCCTCATCAGCGAGCCGATAGACACAATGGAGGAAGTTCTAACAGGAGGACTTAACGGATTCAAGGCCCGAGGCTGGAGTGCAGTAGCAGCCAATTAATTACAGCGATCTTAGCAAACTAAGCTTCATATAAGAATCTCAAAAAGATGGTTAGCAAAAGCGAAATAGAAGCCTTAGAAGCTATTGGGAAGTTTGGGGTGGAACATGTTGTCTATAACCCGAAAAGACATTGGTTTGCGGGAGAGGTAATTAGCACAACTGGCGCAAAAGTTTTTATAAAAGCCTCAAGCAAGCAGGGCGCACAAAGAAAACTTTCTAAAGAATGGAGCAACTTACTGAAGGTCCACAAACTTTTACCGGCGAATTTGATAAGTAGCGTGGTTGAACCGGTAAAACAAGTTGTAAAAGAACGCTGGCTAATCAACACATATAAGTATCTTAACGTTAGACCAGTATCTAGCCTGCGAGGCGAAGAAAGGATGTTGGCGATTAACAAAGCAATAGAATGGACGACGAAATTGGCGCTGGCAACCATGAATAATAAATCGGTGTTAGAGCACGGAGACTTCACGGTTAACAACCTACTATGGGACACAAATAGCAAAATGCTATTTATAGCTGACTGGGAAATGATGAGAGAAGATGGGTTGCCGATGTACGACTTAGTAGATTTGGTAGTATCTGAATGGTTAGAAACCATTAGGGGGAAAATGAGAATAGGCATTAATGTGCAACTCAAAAAGAACGAGATGGTTTTTCTAGACTACTTACACAGCATTAACCTTGATGAGAAACTACTTTGGCCTTTAATGGAGAAGTTCTTTCAAGTGGCAGCCGAGAGGGAATCTGCTTTGGATGGCATACCAGTGGAGAAAACGGTATACTCGCGTTTATACTTGAATGTCAAAAGTCATAGATAAAGAGTGGGAGATATTAAGGAGCTTACCTAGTCTAGAAGTATGGACCAAAGCTTGGGAAAATAGTGGCATAGAATCTAGTTTTTTTAACCATCCGAGTTGGTTAAACCATTGGGTCAAAAGCTTCAATCCCCAGTTAAGAATCTGGCACTCCCTACGCGAGAATGTATATATCCCTCTTCATATCAAGAGAAGTTGGGGCTTAAGGAGGCTATTTAGTGTGGGAGATGTCCCATGTCTTTACGATGAGATGCAGTGGCCTGCTATTAATGGGGATACGGGAGAATCTTTTATAGCTTCTTTGGGTAAGGAAAAATGGGACGTTGTTCAGCTTCGCTTTTGGGGAAACGTAGAACAGGCCAATGAATTAGTGGAGTTAGCGAAGAATGTCGGTTGGGCAGTTGACCTCACGCAAGAAGAGGGCATCCCTTGGGTAAATCTAAAAGAGAAAGACACCTCTATCAGTCGCAAATTAGCTGAAGATGTCAAGCTTAATGTAGCTAAGCTTACAAAAAACTATGGACCGGTTACGTTAGTTAAGGCGTCTAGGGAGGATTGGGACGAGTTTATAAATGCATATAGAGATCTCTGGCGTAGTTTCGGGGCCCAACCGCTTATTTCAAGATCAAAATCATTATCAGACTTTTTTAAAACCATCAACGAGGATTACGTTAGTTTTTACAAGTTAAATGCTAGCAATGAAACCATCGCGTGGCATTTTGGTTATAAGTTCGGGAAGGAGTATATATATGAGTTTCCAACTTATAATAATAAATACGCAAAATATTCTCCCGGGAAAGTCTTGCTTTGGTTTCTACTTGAGAAAGCTAGAAAGGATGGATACGAAAGATTCAGTTTGGGCCGTGGGATAGAACCATACAAACTAAGATGGACTAAAAAAGTTAAACCCCTAGTTTCAATTAGTATATATAGGAAAAAGTACTTATCTAAATTAGATCCTATTAGAATAAGGAAAAAGCTAGTCGTAGTTTATAAAAAGCTAACGGGCCGCAAAAGATGACAGAGAGAAAACTAAAATTTTGGGGACAGAGTTATCTAGTAAGGACCGATATCGAGCCATTTTCTACTTATATAGATAACGAGTTTACCCCGTATCTATCGGAGTCATCTATCGTAGACACAGAGATCAATGTTCTCTTAGAAAAGGGTCCCAAAGAGGCCATTCACCTCAATCGTCCCAGACCAGAGAGCTCAATTAGAGTTGATGGGAACAAGATAACCGTCAACTATAAGCCTAATTTACTGGCCAAACTCAGGTACGGATGTTCCCCAGTAGAACATCCCGGCGTGCTTGCATGGCTCACCTACATAGTAATACTTTTCCCGCTATTTAGCCGTTATGAAAAAGATGGATATGTGCCCGTTCATGGCGGATTAGTAAGATGCGACGGGCGCACCATCCTAGTTGTTGGGCGTGGTGGTTCGGGTAAGTCAAGCTTGATAACTATGTTGCTGGGCGGTCAAAACGCCTCTTTTGGAGGAGACAACTTCGTTTTACTGAACCCAGAGACCCAAATGGTGTTACCTTTAGTTACAGCCATACATTTGGAGAAGAAGAATCCTGTTCATGTTGAGGAAATAAGAAGCGTTGGCCGAACAGGGGATATTTCCAGAAATATAGTTAGAGTAGTGCCCAAGAATGTTTTTACCACTCCCGAGCATATAGACAAGATCATAATCTTAGGCGAGTCTGCAAAGTTGAACGCACAAGTACTGCTTAATGTTATGAACAATGAATCTATTCTTGCTGCTTACCGTGAGTGGTTCACAAAGTTGAATGGGAACAGGTTGCCGAGACAGATGGGAGAAAAAGACATAGCTGGACTATTAAACCTAGCGGAAGGGTTGCCGGCATTAAGGGACATGAGAGAACACCAGCTAGAAGAAATCGTTAATCGGTTAAACAAAAAAACATGGTAGAAGGAGACAAAATAAAGTGGTTTATACATCCAGACCTGATTCCCGAGGATCCTAGCAGGGAAATGATCGGAGAAATAAGTAGGGCAGAGAATGTTATTAGTCCTATAGCTGTCCTGCCCGACTTTCATTACAAGAGAGGAGCAGAGGTTCCTATTGGCATCGCGGTGGCAACAAACAATACGATCATTCCTGGCCTTATTGGGGTTCCTAATTGTGGCATAGCCATGCTAACCACGGATCTATCGGTTAATGACCTTACCTCAGAGCAAATAGACACTATTTTCAGAAAACTTGCTGAAGAGGTCCCAGGTAGGCCTTGGAGAAAACCGCAGCTTAGCCAAGAAGACATGATAAAAGCTGTTCGGGGAGGAGCAGCATGGGCAATAGAGAAATTTAAACTTCCCCAGTACTGGTTAGAAAGAATAGAGAAAAGCGGCAACTTTTTGGCAACTCACATAAGCAGTGATGAGGTCAAAGATATTATTCCTCCAACGGCAATTAACTGGGGGAGGTACTGTCTGGGCGTGTTAGGTGGGGGAAACCACTTTTTGGAGCTTCACTATATAGATCGTATTGAAAACCAAGCATTGGCGGGAGAATTGAACCTAAAGGAAAAGCAACTAGTCTTTATTTTACACACCGACTCTTTGAAGATGGGGTCACAAACGCATCTTCATTATTCTGCGAGGGGAGAGTTGAAGCGTAAACCATTTAAGTATTTAGCCATGTTGCTTATGCAGTTATGGTGGCACTTTTTGAGAGATCTATCTTTTAAGAGTTGGTTGTTGCGCTGGAGAACTTACATTGTTCGCAAGGGATTCGGGAATCTGCCGGCCGACGGTGTAGAGGGAAGAAGATTTCTAGACGCTTTTTCGTTAGCGGGCAATTTCGGTTTCGTGAATAGGTTGGCCATTATGAGCAAGATTATTAATACATGCGAGGATGTAGCTAAAAGGAAAATAAAAACAGACCTACTTTTTGATCCCGCACACGACATGGTGACCAAGGAGAACATTGATAGTAGAGAGTTTATTCTGCATCGCAATGGCACAAACGTAGCTCTGCCAAAAGATCAGTGGAGAAAAGCACCATTTAACGTAACTGGGCAGCCAATACTGATTCCAGGCGCTTTAGGCACAGAAAGTTATATTGGTTGCGCAGACGAGGGCGTAAAAAATACCTACTGGACCACCAACCACGGGGTTGGGCGAATGCTGGATAAGCATATGGGAGAAGCTAACATCTCTGAGGGGGAGGCACACAAAATTTTAGAAGGACAGCGAATTAAACTGTATCGTAGCGGAAAGGGCAGAATATCTGGCCAGATATCCAGCAACTTCAAGTCACTCGATAAGGTTATCCAAGTGATGAAAGAGCATAGGCTAATGCGCTTAGTAGCGAGAATGAAGCCGATAGCTTCCTTAAAGGGGTAACTGATGCGTGCACAGGAAATAAATCCAGGGATCATTATCCATTGCCAAATGATTTCTGGCGATTCTTTCTCCGGTGGAGCCAGAAAATAAAAGACTGTTCCTAAAGCCTAGCGCCTCCAGCTCTCGTAATTGTATTCGGGGATCTATGTAGTACGTGCGCAGACGAAAATTCCAACTTCCATCATTTACTACCACGTATGGTAGATTTTTCAGCTTCGATGGGTGACCATTCATTAGTATGAATAAACCATTTTTGACCCACTTTAGTGTTTTTCTAGGCGGTGAATCTACTGGTGAAATAGTGGAAAGAAGCGCTTCTATGCTATGGATATTGTGGGTAGAGAAAACAAAGATTCCCGATTGTTTTAGAACCCTGGCGATTTCTTGCAGAGACCTTTCCCTATCTTGGTAGGGCATATTGTCTATGCCATTGTGACTGAAGAGAACAAAGTCGAAATGGTTACTAGGTAAAGGACTCATATTGCGCACGTCCATGGTTTCAAAACGGTATCCCGAAAACTTTTTTCTACAGGAGTCGATCATGAGTTTCGCGTAATCTATCCCCATATACTCTTTTACTAAATGGGCAAAGTGCATAGTGGTGCGTCCAGCCCCAACCCCTATGTCTAGCATCTTCATTTCCGACAGCTTCGGCTTAAGGAGCTTAAGAATAGATGCTTCTGCTTTTTGGATATGCTCCTGTTCGGAATAGTGTTTAAGCACTCTCTTGGATCCCCACAGAGCCTTATTGGTGTCGTTAAATAAATACATGTATAGCTATTTTATCTCCTCTTGGAATTGTTGGATACTGGCTGGCCCAAAGAGACGCTTTGCTTTACTGCCATATCCAGAGTGGATATAGTAAATTAGCCGATAGAACTCAAATGAGATTGAGCGCCTATAACTTCGTTAAACTTATCCATAGAGTGCCAACACTTAAGAAGGTCGCTGGTATTTTAAGGGGCACTTTATGGATAGACCACGTAAGGGCCCACGAGATACTCTTTAAGGAGAAAAACATTAAATCGATGATTGAGTTCGGCATGGGAGATGGCACAGAGTCTTTCCTTAAACAGTTAGATAAGGTTGCTTCTGTGGAGATTTTTACAAAGGACGTGGCGTTGGCAGAAAAACTTAAGGTAGCTGACGATAGCTGGGCAATTAAGTGCAAGGAGAGGTTTAAGGGCAGCAAGAACTGGGAACTGATTATGTACGAGATGAAACAACCCGTAATAGACGCAGAGCTAGATGTCACTGGAGTAGGTGGGCTTGTGAAAAGAGGAGGCAATCCCAGAGCAGGTGCGTATAAGATTGAGTTATCGGCTCTTTTAGATCAGCTCGGTCTGGATAAGTACAACTATGCATTCGTAGATGCCGGTATCCACCTGAGGGGTGACATAGTGAATCTACTGTTTCAAAGGGTTCCAATCATAGGAGCCCACGATTGGGACGACAAAGCCATATATGGATATACGAGGATAAACAAACCTGCTAACTATGACGAAGAAGAGGGTGTCGGGAGTCATGCGGGTATCCACTTTTGGATAAAACAGGGGATGGAGACCCAATAATGCTGTCCACCCAAGGTTGTTAATTGTTTATGTATCACATAATAAATATTCTTAACCACTCGTTTTACTACACATTAGCTAATGTGTTAGCTCAATCCGTCAATTTTTTGATGCTCCCATTTTATACTCGCATGGTATCTGTGGAGCAGGTGGGGATCATAGTTATACTTACTAGTCTTTTCGGCTTCCTCAATATCATTTTTCAGCAAGGGATAGGCTCAGCTGCCGGTCGCTTTTACTTTACCTTCAAGCGCAAATTGGAGAGGGTAAATTATTTAAACTCGCTAACAAGCTACCTGTTGCTGAGCGGAATAGTCTTGGTGGTCCTTGGTGTATGGGTATCTAAATACCTAGGAGATTGGTTGGGCATCGATTCAACATTAATAGCCATTACAATAGTAATTTCCTACCTCAGCGCCATTATT
>Ga0075886_106_pt1 | contig 66664 bp, 76 predicted proteins | sample RifGroA1_FD_68309 | JGI IMG/M metagenome (GOLD analysis project Ga0075886, IMG submission 68309) | Parcubacteria (Nomurabacteria) bacterium GW2011_GWA1_46_11 | reverse complement strand
CAGTAGATAGGGTATGCAAAAAACGCCTCGAGAGCATTTCTTCAAGCATCCCCACATCGTCACTCTGGCTAATAGTGCGGATCTTAAATTTCCGATATTCATCTTTTGCTAACCTCCCACCTACTGACACAACCATCGCCCCCACGGGGCTTGTCCCCGAAATGTTAGATATGTCATATCCCTCAATCCGTACACCCCTTTTTGAGGTAGTATCAATATCGTCCCTCGAAATCAAAGCCACATCCTGGATATGTCCCAAGGCAAAAAGTTGCCTCTTGAGCCTTCCCGCCTCCTCGAAATAGAGAGCCCTTGCGGCCATCTGCATATCCCGCTCCAGGTTTTTCACTAACCTATCCCTCTTACCCTGTAGGAAAAGCCTCAGATTGCGGATATTCCTACGGTATTCCCTCTTGCCTATGGTACCGGTGCAACTACCTGGGCAAAGACCGATTTGGGCGTTAAAACAAAGCCTTTTGTACAAACCTATCTTATCCGCCTCGTGGGTACCGTACGGAAATATCTTACGCAATATATTTAACGCCGAGCGAACATCTGAAGCACTGGTGAATGGCCCAAAACGTTCTCCTCCGGGCCTTTCTTTCCCTCGTACCAGAAGTACCCTAGGATATTCTTCATTGGTAATCTCGATATACAAGAAGCTTTTATCATCTTTCTCTTTGAAGTTATACGGCGGCTCAAACTTTTTAATAAGCTCTGCCTCCAGGATCAAAGCCTCTATGGCTGTAGGAGTTTTCACGTAATCGACGCGCTTGATCTCTTTTACTAATTTTTCTGTCTTATCCGAATGAGATTTGTTGAAATAACTGGAAACTCTTCTTCTAAGATTCCCCGCTTTCCCTACATACAAAAGTTTTCCCTTCGCTCCTTTGAAAAGGTATACACCCGGAGTCTCTGGCACGCTCTGTACTAATTTGTTCATTTGTTCAAAGTCTTCCTCAAATATACGCCCGTATAGCTATCTTTGCTTCTCGCGATTTCCTCAGGAGTCCCTTGCGCCACGATACGGCCGCCTCCCTCTCCCCCCTCTGGCCCAAGATCTATCAACCAGTCCGAACATTTAATAACATCTAAATTATGTTCTATCACCAACACGGTATTCCCCCTATCTACCAACTTCTGTAAAACAATTAAGAGCTTTTTTATGTCTTCAAAGTGAAGTCCGGTGGTAGGCTCATCGAGCAGGTATAAGGTTCTATGGGTATCGCGTTTCCCCAATTCCTTGGAAAGCTTGATGCGCTGAGCCTCTCCTCCGGAAAGGGTGGTCGCAGATTGCCCAAGCTTTAAATACCCCAGACCTACCTCTTCCATGATCTTTAGTCTGTCGTAGAGCCAAGGAATATCTTCAAAAAACTTCACAGACTCCTCGATCGTCATTTCAAGGACTTCGTATATATTCTTATCCCTATACGCTACCTCTAAGGTTTCTCGGTTAAATCTCCTCCCGTGGCAGATCTCGCATTTTACATAAACAGTGGGTAGGAAGTGCATTTCTATCGCAATCTGGCCGTGCCCCTCACAGTTGTCACACCTTCCCCCTTTAACGTTGAAGCTAAACCTCCCGGTTTTATATCCTCTAAAACGCGCCTCCGGCGTGGCAGCAAAAAGATCCCTAATGTAACTCCAGGCACCTGCGTAGGTTGCAGGATTAGACCTCGGAGTGCGCCCTATGGGCGATTGGTCGACGTTCACTACCCTATTTAAATACTCTAAACCCAAAAGAGCGTTATGTTTTCCTGGAACAAAGTTTGCCCGGTTGAACTTATTAGCCAGAGTTTTATAGAGAACGTCATACACCAACGTACTTTTGCCAGAACCAGATACTCCCGTAACAGTTACAAACCTTCGCAGAGGAATATCAATATCAATATTATCCAAATTGTTTTCCTTCGCTCCTCTTATTTTCAGAAAATCCGCTGGTTTCTTTACCTCCCTTCTCTTCTGCGGGATGGGGATTTCTTCATCTCCTCTTAAATACCGCAAGGTTAGGGAATCCTTACTCTTATCCTCTAAAAGTCCCGGCATTGCCCCTTCCGCCACTATGTTTCCGCCGTGTATCCCAGCGGCTGGCCCAATATCCACTAAATAGTCTGAAGCGTGAATGGTGGCCTCGTCGTGCTCCACCACAATGATGGTGTTGCCCAGATCCCTTAAGTCGTGCAGGGTTTTGATTAGCTTATCGTTATCCCTCTGGTGCAAGCCAATCGTCGGTTCATCAAGAATATACAAAGTGCCTACCAGCCTTGACCCAATTTGAGAGGCCAGGCGAATACGCTGCGCTTCTCCTCCAGAGAGAGTACCCGCCTTTCTATCAAGCGTTATATACTCCAAACCCACATCCTCCATGAATTGCAAACGGTATTTGATCTCCCTCAAAGGAGCTTCCGCAATTTCTCTCTCTTGATCGGACAAACTCTTCAAGGATTCAAAGTATTCAATAGCTTTGGATATGGGAAGGGCTGTAACATCCACTATGCTTTTCCCATTCAATGAAACCGCTAAAGCTTCTTTGCGTAGCCTTTTCCCTCCGCATTGTTCACAGATCTTCTCTGACCAAATATTTTCCGTCCCCAAACCGTGACACGCTTCACAGGCGCCATATGGACTGTTAAAGGAAAAAAGTCTTGGCTCTATCTCCGGAAAAGAGAAATTATCCTTGGGGCAGGCAAAACGAGCTGAGAATATTAACTCTTGTTCGTTGGTCTTAACCTCCTTGGAGCCTTTATAGATGCCGCTTAGGGTCTCGCTAAAAAGGATTTTCACCGCCTCGTGCCCGTACTTGAGGGCCATTTCCACCGCCTCCGCCAAGCGCAAACGCCCGTCTTTACTCACAAAATCAGTACTCACCGAAATTTTGTCAGTCACCAAATCAATATCGTGTCTTTTGTGGCGAGCAAGATCTATGCGATCACGCAAGGAGCGAAACTTGCCATCCACTCTGGCTTCGGTAAAACCCGAGGAAAGCAAATCATATAACAGCTGATAGTATTCCCCTTTTCTGCCAACTACGACGGGCGCCATTATTACCAGCTCCCTCGCACTCTGATTGCTCTTAACCGCGGCTATAATCGCATCGATAATTTCTCCACTCGTCATGCGCTTTATTTCATCTCCGCACTCAACACAGTGAGGCTTCCCGATACGGGAAAAAAGCACGCGCATGTAATCGTAGATCTCGGTGATAGTCGCCACAATTGACCTGGGGTTTGAAGAATGGCTTTTCTGGTCTATGGAAATGGCTGGAGACAACCCCTCTATTTCATCCACATCCGGTTTATCTAGCCTTCCCAAAAACTGCCTCGCGTATGCCGAAAGACTTTCTATATACCTACGTTGTCCTTCAGCGAAGATTGTATCGAAAGCCAAAGATGATTTCCCCGATCCAGAGAGCCCGGTGAAAACAATCATCTTATCCCGAGGTATCTCAAGGTTCACATTTTTCAAATTGTGCTCCCTTGCTCCTTTGATAACTATCTTATCTAGCGCCATGTTTATTGCTCTTTTTCTTTAACCTGTCTTTAAGCACAAATATTTCATCCCGCAGAATGGCTGCGAGTTCAAAATCTAGCGCTTTCGCCGCCTCTCTCATCTCACGCTCTTTGTCTTTCAAAATCTCTTGAAGGCGCTTCTCCGATTGTGGCAGGGCGCTGGTTTCCAACTTCAAAATCCCCTCGATCTTTTCCTCTCTGGATTTATGTCTGGGGGGTAATGCCGTGCTTTTTATTGTAGGCGATCTGAATTTTACGCCTGCGTTCTGTCTCCGCCACCGCTCTTTTTACCGACCCCGTTATCAAATCGGCATATATCAGAACCTCTCCGTCGACATTCCTCGCCGCACGTCCAATGGTCTGGATCAAAGAAGTTTCCGAACGTAAGAAACCTTCTTTATCTGCATCCAATATGGCAACCAGGGAAACTTCGGGCAAATCCAATCCTTCACGCAAGAGATTTACCCCGACCAAAATATCGAAATCTCCACGCCTTAATCCCGTCAAGATCCTTATCCTATCAAGCGTTTCAACGTCGCTGTGCAAGTAGTTTACCTTTAAACCCTGATTGTGAAGGTAGTCATTGAGATCCTCTGCCATTTTTTTAGTAAGAGTTGTAACGAGCACCCTGTCACCCTTTCCCACCCTCTCTTTAAGCCTTGGAATTAGATCTTCGATCTGACCACGGGCAGGGGCAAGGGTGATCTTTGGGTCCACCAACCCAGTGGGGCGAATGATCTGCTCAACCGTATTCTGGCTCTTTTCAAGCTCATAAGTTCCAGGGGTCGCGCTGGTATAGATGGTTTGAGTTACCCGCTTCTCAAATTCCCTAAAGCGCAAAGGCCTATTGTCCGCAGCTGAAGGAAGACGAAAACCATGTTCGATCAAAGTGCGCTTGCGCGAGGCATCCCCTTCGTACATGCCTCCCAACTGGGGCACCGTTACGTGAGACTCGTCTATTACAAGCAGATAGTCTTCGGGGAAGTAATCAATAAGGGTCGCTGGCGGTTGTCCCGCAATTCGTCCGTCAAGGTGGCGGGAATAGTTCTCAATACCGTTGCAGTATCCAATTTCCCTGATCATCGCGATATCTCCTCTGGTGCGGCGCTCTAACCTCTCAGCCTCAAGTAACTTCCCTTCCTTTTCAAATAGAGCCAATCTTTCCTTGAGCTCCTCTTGAATAGCCTTGATAGCGGCTTCGGTTTGTTCTTCGGGAGTGATGTAGTGCTTAACGGGAGAAATATATATTTCTTCGACTTGAGGAGTGTTCTCGTAGCTGAACCCCTTGACCGGATCTATCACATATATTCTCCTGATAGTGTTTTTCTCAATAAGGAGGTTGTAGATCATATCGTCGTGGGAAGACATGATCTCCCAGTTATCTCCCCGCAAGCGGAAGCTTCCTCTTTTTAGATCCGCGTTGGTGCGTACAAACTGTACCTTAATTAATTTGCGGGCCAACTCCTCGCGAGAAACTTTATCTCCCACCTTGAAATGTAAAATGTGTTCTTTGTACAAGTCCGGTGAACCTAAACCGTATATTGCGGAGACGGAAGCGACGATAATTACATCTTTCTTTGTCAAAAGCGCCGTAGTCGCAGCGTGCCTCAACCTGTCTATCTCATCATTGGTATGAGCTTCCTTTGATATATATGTATCAGTCCCCGGCATATACGCCTCAGGTTGGTAATAGTCGTAGTAAGAAACGAAATAATGAACTTCATTTTCTGGAAATATCTCTCTAAATTCATTACAAAGCTGAGCCGCAAGAGTCTTATTGTGGGCAATAACTAGGGTAGACTTTTGAACTTTCTGGATGACGTTGGCCACAGTAAAGGTCTTTCCAGATCCCGTAACACCCAAAAGAACCTGGTGTTTTAATCCCTTCCTTATGCCTTCACTAAGGCTTTTTATAGCCTTCGGCTGATCTCCCCCTGGTTTGTTTGGTGAAATTAATTTGAACACGAACAAATCCCCTCTTCTTACGGTTCTATAAGGGGGTATAGGCCAATGTTATACCATTTAACCCCAAAACGGAAAAACGCTCCACGCTGGCACGTGGAGACATCCCTCCGTGCAAACGCGAAGCGTTGCATGATTGTGGAGCGTTAATCGCCCCTCTGGTACAGCTCAACCTTGCCGATGAGGTGAGCCAGCGCGAGGATCAGCGAAACCGCCAGCACCGCAACGATCACCCCAATGATCAGTAGCAGCCACCACACCATCTCGTCACCCCTCTTTCAGAATCGTGAAGCGCCCCTCCGACAGCAGCGGGTCTGGTGTTTGTGCATTGTGCGTCAGCACCCTGCACCAGCCACCGGCACCCTTGCTCGGGATGGCCCTGATCGTGACGGACACTCCCCCAGACGTCTTGATCCGTCCTCCGACCTGAAGGCCGGAAATCTTTCCTGGCATGGACTCTTCCATCTTGGTGGCCTCCTTTGGGTCAACTCTTCTTCGTTCCGCGACGCCGCCCGGGAGCGAAGATGAACACCGCGATGGCACTGGCAATACCAACCAGGGTGTACTTCATCGCTTTCTTCACAATTCCTCCTTCCATCAATCAATGTTAGCGAGCCAACTTTACAATTAAGCTATAAGACAAAAAGTTCCCCATGTCAAAGAATGACCTCCCTGAACTCCTTCAAGATCTCCTCGGGTAAAGGCTCGCCCTGAACAGTACGCCCAGGATAGCGCCAGGTGGAGATAACCCTTCGCTCTTTATCTAAATCCCTCACCATCACCCAGATCTCATGTTCACTCTTCCCTCTGCCATTTGGCTGCATCAAGGCAATCGTTCCTTCCGCTATCCCAACCTCTATGCGTTCCGGAGTTTTGATAACTCTCCTCACCCTACTCTCGGAGAGACGGTAGTAGCCCATCTTGGCCTTAGCGTGAATTGTCCATTTGAGTTCCCTCATCGTGTATAATCATTATAAGTAAATGCGCTTCGCAAGTAGAATAATTTTGGCGCTCATTCTTGTCCTATCCCTGGGATTAATGGTTTTTTCCTCCTTGCGGGAATCAGCCATTATGGACGAACTGGCCCACATCCCAGCAGGCTATTCATACCTCAACAGCCTTGATTACCACCTCAACCCCGAACATCCGCCCCTGGTCAAAATGGCTGCCGGATTACCCCTGCTCTTCCTCAATTTGAATTTCCCCACAGATACTCCCGCCTGGAGCGAAAAAGTAAACGGCCAATGGGATGTGGGATATGAGTTCCTTTACCAATCAGGTAACGACGCGGATCAAATCATCCAATGGGCCCGCACCGGCCCAATGGTCCTAACCCTCATCCTCATTATTTTTGTATACATCTGGTCCAAGGAACTCATGGGTGAATGGTGGGCACTCTTGCCATCGGTAGGGGTAGCCCTCTCCCCTCATTTCTTGGCTCATGGCCACTACGTTACAACCGATATCGGTGCGGCCTTAGGCATCGTCATCTCTATCTATTACTTCAACCGCTACCTTATCTCTCCGAATAAGAAATCTTTGATCATAGCGGGCATCGCGTTCGGCATCGCCCAGCTTACGAAATTCTCCGCTTTGATCCTTATAGGGCACATGCTTCTGATGGCCATTATCTATGCCCTCATTAGGTTCAATAAAAGCCAGCATGAGTTCAAGCATGCCTTTGCTCTGGTTTTTACATACCTTAGAAGACTTTTCCTCATATTTATTATTGGAGTTCTTGTTATATACCCGCTCTACGCTATTGGCAGCATTAACTACTCCCCAGAGAAACAACTCTCGGATACGCAGGCGATTATAGGCACGGACTTTGAAAATCCTCCACTCAGTTACCTGGCTGATGCCACCGTCTGGCTCTCCGATAAACCAATTCTCAGGCCATACGCACAGTACTCCCTTGGAATGTTGATGGTCCTTAAGCGCGCCAACTGGGGTAACACTTTATATTTCATGGGCGATGTGGATAGAACCGGTGGTCCCGGATACTTCCCGATTATATACGCTCTCAAGGAAACCCTACCGATGCTGATTCTGGCAGGGCTCGGAATAATCTTCGCTCTCTTTGGAATGGTCAGGGCACTTTTCAAACGCACCCCCACCTTGCGCGAATACCTGGATACAAATCTTCACGAGTTCTCAGCGATGCTCTTTGTCTCAATTTACGTGCTCTACAGCCTAACTAGCCCATTGAATATAGGGTTGAGACATCTCATCCCGATCCTTCCCCTAATTTATATCCTCGCAACCGGAGTGCTTAGAAAACATGCCCAGAAGGACGAATACAAAAAACAACTAAGGTCTGCTATGGTCGTTTTTCTATTTGTTTGGCAGGGAGCCATAGCCCTTACGGCTTTCCCGCATTACCTCCCCTATTTCAACGATCTCGTGGGTACGGACAATGGCTGGCGCTACGCAACTGATTCAAACTATGACTGGGGACAAGATCTGAAGCGGCTAGCCACCTTTGTTGAGGAAAACAATATTCAAAAAATAGGCGTTAACTATTTTGGCGGAGGATACCCGCCATACTACATGGGGGATAAGGCAGTCCCTTGGTATTCAAACTTCGGCAACCCACTCGAGAGCGGTATAGAGTGGATGGCTATATCGGTTAACGAACTGCAAAACTCAATTGCTCCCACCGCCCCCGGGTTCACCAGAGATATTGAAAGTGAATACCGTTGGCTCAAAAACCCGACCTCTCCGGATTTTAGGGTTGGTGAATCTATCTTTGTATACAAACTCTCCGATTAGCTACTGACTGTAATAGGCTCTGCCGGGAACGCGCAAATCCAGATAATTGACCGCGCTCCATTCACCGCTGCCTCTCAGCTGTTCCACTACCGCCCTCCCAAAAGAAGGGTCATCCTGCAAACTGAAGTAGATTGTGGGACCGTTGGTCTTTGCCACCGCCTCCCTGAATTTAAGATTTTCCACCCTGAATTCCTGAACCGATATATCAAGTTCTTCCAACAGAACAAAGGCCGCCTTGAGATTTCCAAACATGTCTTCATCCAAAACCTTTGACCCCAAGGACAGTTCTCGTTCAGATCCATCTCTTATTAATCGCAACACTAATGGGCCTTTGATGTCTGGAGCTAGAGCAAAGGCCGTACCCCCTTCGTCTATCCAGAAACATTCCGCTTTAATCTCTATGCACCAAATGGCATACCGCTCCTTGGATCCAAGAGTAAATTTCACCGTGCGCCTTAGATACTCTTTATCAACTTCGATAAAAGCCGCCTGGGGAGCACTCTCTAGGTTGAAATCGGGCTTGTAGAAGATGAGATTTTCTCCAACAGCCTTGTCGAAATCCACGCCTGGAGCAAGTTCTCCCCCTTCGACTTCTACTGCCTGTATAACAAAAACCGGAGAAAACCAAATTAAATAAACCGCACCTCCCGCGGTCAGCAAAAGCACACCTAAGACAATATAATGCCTAAGGGAGCTGTGGTTTCTCGATCTCCTTCTTGCCAACATACTTTTGGAGAACTTTCGGTATCGCAACTTTTCCTTTGCTGTTCTGGTTGTTCTCAAGGATAGCCATTAGCGTTCTACCAATCGCTACGGCAGTAGCATTTAGGGTGTGAACATATCCCCCACCCTTTCCGTTTTTATACTTAATATTCAACCCCCTGGATTGGAAATCAGTAGTGTTAGAGCACGAATGCGTTTCTCTATATTTACCCTCGCTAGGAATCCAAGTTTCCACGTCAAACTGGTTACTCGCCGAGAACCCCATATCTCCAGTTGAAATATGCACCACTCTGTATGGAAGATTTAGGGCCTGCATAATTTCTTCCTGCATTTTCAAAAGAAAATCGTTCTCTTCTATAGAATCTTCCGGTTTAGTAAAAGAAAACATTTCTACCTTATCAAACTGGTGCACTCTCAAAATTCCCTTGGTATCTTTTCCGTATGATCCGGCCTCTCTGCGGAACGCAGTTGAAAAGCCCGCAAAACGTAATGGCAAAGCTTTTTCCTCCAGAGTTTCTCCCATATACATAGAGCCGATCGTATCTTCGGCTGTCCCCACAAGATACAAGTTGTCTTTCTCGATAAAGAAGGCATCTCCGTCGGCAATGAACTTATTTTTACCCATACCGATCATTGGCTCGGGCTTGATAAGCACGGGGGGCACTATCGGCACAAAACCGTGTTTGCCGAGCTTTTCGAAGACAAATCGGACCAGGGCAAACTCCAGAAGCGGTAGATCTCCCAGTATGTATCCAAAACGGGTTCCTGAGACCTTCCCGGCCCTCTCTATGTCTATCCCTGCCCCTGCGAGAGCAAGGTAGTCCTTAGGCTCAAATTTGAATTGTGGTACCTTCCCGACCTCTCTTAAAACCACATTTCCTGATTCATCCCTTCCCACAGGCGCTCTCTCTTCTGGAACGTTTGGGATTAGCAATAACGCAGTTTCTCTTCGTTCATTCAAGGGCTTGAGCTCTACCTCTAGCCCTTTTGTTTCTTCCTTTATCTTCCTTGCTTGCTCTTGATCGTCTTTCCCAAGCTTGTTCTTCCTCGCCCGCAGTTCCTCTATCTTCCCGGTTAACTCGCGCCAATCACTATCGGCTTTCAGGAAGTCATCCACCAAGGACGGGTTCCCGCCTCGGTTGCTAATACCCCTTTTTACCAAATCTGGATTTTCTCTAATTACGTTAGGATTCAACATATTACTTTTTAGTTTTTAGGGTTGGAAACAAAATTGCTTCTTTCAACGAGTGCCTTTTGGTGGCCAGAGCTACTATCCTATCAATCCCCACGCCCAACCCGGCAGCCGGAGGCATACCATACTCTAGGGCCTCAAGAAAATCTTCGTCCATACGACTCGCCTCCTTGTTCCCCTTACGGAAAAGCCCCTCTTGATATTTCATGCGTTCTCTTTGATCTATTGGATCGTTAAGTTCGCTAAAACCGTTGGCCACCTCCATAGACCCCACGATGAAGTGAAATCGCTCCGTAATTTCTGGATTCTCCTCCTTTGATTTAGAAAGTGGAGAGATGGCTTTGGGTTGATCCATCAAGATGGTTGGAGATTGAAGATGGGGACGTACTTTCTTTTTGAAGATCTTATCTATCTCCTCTTTGTTTTTTACCCGACTCACATCCATCTTGGCGTATTGTTTGAATGCATCAGCATACTTCACTCTCTTCCACGGACCCTTAATGAAAGGCTTCAGTAGCTTTTCGGTTAGTTTGATCATTCCTTCGTAGTCCTCGTATGCCCAGTAGAGCTCGAGCATGGTGAACTCTGGATTGTGTTCTCTGTCTATCCCCTCATTGCGAAACACCCTGCCGATCTCAAAAATCTTATTGAATCCTCCGATAAGCAACCTTTTGAGATAAAGTTCGGGGGCAATGCGTAAGTAGAAATCTTCCCCCAAGGCGTTATGCTGGGTTTTGAACGGCCTCGCCAGGGCGCCTCCCGGAATTGGCTGAAGTATGGGAGTTTCAACCTCAATGAATCCCTCCTTCCACAAGAATTCCCTCATTTGCCTGATCAACATTGAGCGTATTTCAAAGGCCTCTTTTACCTCTTTATTTAAAAACAGGTCAAGGTAGCGCTTGCGGAACCTCTCTTCTACATCCTTGAGGCCAAACCAGCTATCCGGCAAGGGATTGAGGCTCTTTACCAGTACATCTATCTTGCTGGCCTTGATGCTTCGCTCCCCTCTTTTGGTCTTGAAAAGTGTTCCTCTCACTCCAATGAAATCCCCTGGATCCAAAGTCTCCTTCCAAAGTCCAAACTGCTTAACTTCCTTTTTGTTCACAAAAGCTTGGATAGAGGCAGAGCCATCATCAATATCAATAAAGAGAAGTCCCCCTTGATCCCGGAGCGACGTAATGCGCCCGGCCAGGTACACCCCCTTCCCTGAAAGCATCAACTTATTAAAATCCCTCAAAGCGGCCGCTATTTCCGTACGTTTTGGAACATTCGCCGGATACGGATTCACACCAGCTTCTTTGAGCTTTTTGAGCTTCTTTAACCTATCTTGTCTGATTTCGTTAAGCATCTGTGCTTAACCTTTAGAATATCATATTCTTGCCCTCCCACAATTATCTACGGGCCGTAGAAGACCTAACTAATAGACTTGATCTGGTACTTGGTTTTCCCAGAAGGAGTCTTTACCTCCACGCTCTCCCCCACTTTTTTCCCGATAAGCACTCTTCCCAAAGGAGATTCATTTGAAATATATCCACCAACCGGATCCGCTTCACTACTGCCAACTATAAAAAACTTTACCGTGTCTCCGTTGCGTGAAACCTCCACGGTTGCACCCACCTCAACGGCATCACGTTTCTTGGGCCTTTTGGTAATAATCTCGGCTTCCTTGAGCATTTGCTCGATTTCCGAGATACGCCTTTCAACGCGCTGTTGTTCATCGCGTGCTTCAATATATTGGGAGTTCTCGGAAAGATCTCCCAACTCTTTGGCAATCTTCAAGCTTTCGGTAACCTCTTTGCGCCCTTCGGTCTTTAGCCTTTCAAGCTCAAGCTCCAATTCCTCAAATTTTTCCTTAGTTAGATATTCCATACAAAAGACAACTAGGGGTGAATTCTATACACATTTCTCCGAGGAGTAAAGGAGACTAGTTACTCCCCAAGTTATAGGCCTTGCGCCAGAGCCACCAGCGCACTTTCACGGTCTCAAAAAGAACCTGAAAATATGCCAAGGGTTTCACCCTTGAATCGGCATCATTGACCCAATAAGCGGGGATTTCTTTGATTTTGTATCCCATACGTTTTCCTAGGGCCAAGGCTTCGATATCAAAGCCCCAGCGCCTAATTCTCTGGAGTGCGAAGATCCTCAAGGCCGCCTCTTCACTAAATACCTTGAACCCGCACTGGGTGTCTCGAATCCCAGGCAGAAGTACTACTTGAATGAAAAGGTTCCCCATATTCCCCAACATGCGCTTCAAAAGAGATTGGGGTGGGTGCATCTGCGATCCCTTAACGTCTCTCGAGCAGATCACGATATCATATCCTTCCTTCAGTACTGGGATCATCTTGTCGAAATGATCAATGGAGGTTGAGTTGTCTGCATCTGTGAAGAGCCTGTATTTCCCTTTGGCTTCAAGCATGCCCATCTTTACCGCATTTCCCTTCCCCTGATTATCTTTGTATCCAATAACTCGAAGGTCTGGGATCAGTTTCATAAACTTTTTAGCCACCTCTTGCGTGCCATCGGAAGAACCGTCATCAACTGCGATGATTTCATACGTGTATGTTTTTGTGGATAAATGTCTATCTATATCCACCAAAGTTAGGGGTAACCTGTCAGCCTCGTTATACGCCGGAACAATTACTGAAAGATAAGGTTTGACTCCCTCCATTACTATCTATGGTAGCGGAGCCTCACAAAAATAGCCAAGGCTAATCCCCCAAAAAGATCGGAGAGCAGATCCCCTAAGGTATCCATCAACCCGAACTGCAAAGTTTTCAAAGGTAGGCTATAAGTTGCTATCCCCAAATCATAGAGAAATTCAGCAAACTCCCATAAGACTCCCGTTAGGGCCGTCCACCCCAAAACCAAAAAGAGTGTCACCCAAAAACTGCGGGCAGTATCAAAATAGCTGGGATTTTTGTAGAAAAACCAGTAAAAGATAGCGGCGGCCATTACGCCTCCCAAAAAGTGGGCTGGAATATCTATCCACGCCAGAGACCTATACCAGTCATTTGAGGTAGCTATCAGGTGAACGGCAAAAAACGAGCAAACAGAAAGAATAAGGTTGTGTTTAGCTTTGGTACGTGTCATCTAACGCTTCTTCCACTGAGGAGCGCGACGTGCCTTCTTGAGTCCAGGCTTCTTACGCTCTACCTGACGCGGGTCGCGAGTTAGATACCCAGCAGCGCGCAGTCGCTCCTTCAACTCTCCATCAAATTTTACCAAAGCTCTGGCTAAACCAACAGTCACAGCCTCGGCTTGGGACATGATACCCCCTCCCTTTATTCGCACCGACACTTCTGCATCTTTCTTTACTCCGGAGTCGAGGATGGTCATAGGGGAAAAGGCGCTCGCCCTATACCTTTCGGTTACAAAATACTCTTTGTGTCCTTTGCCGTTAACCATAAAGGTTCCGCCTTTGCCGGCGGGGTAAAATCTAACCCTAGCTATAGCGCTCTTGCGCCTACCCAAGCCTTCAAAATATTTCTTTTCTGATTCCTTAGCCATTGTCTTTGTTTTCTATAATCAATCTCTTAAGCCTCGGAGTGCGTAATTTGTTTTTGGGAAGCATTCCCCTTACAGCATTGATAAGTACTTTCTCTGGAGTTTTCTCAAATACGTAAGCAAACTTCTGTATCTTCAAGTTGCCCGGCCTATCGCTATGACGTTTGTATACTTTCTGGCTAGCTTTCTTCCCGGTCACCTTAAGAAGATGAACATTTTTCACCACCACCTTATTGCCTCCTTCTTTATGGGGAGCGTAGCTTGGAAGATTCTTATCCTGCAGCAAGCTCGCTATCTGCGTAGCTAATCTTCCTAAAGGTTTATTCTTAGCGTCTATTGTGTGATCTGCCATGGCTTTATACGAACTCAATGATTGCTTGTTTCACCCCGTCCCTTTTCCTGGTTACCGCAGTTTTTCGAATTCTCAAATATCCTCCTTTCTTTGTTTTGTAACGAGGAGCGATTTCATGAAAAAGTTTATATGCGGAGTCTTTCGGCATACGTTTCGCTAAAAGCCTCAAGGCAGCAAGGTCTCCCTTTTTGGCTAAAGTAACGAGTTTCTCTACTCTAGGTCTGATCTCCTTGGCCTTCGCCTCCGTAGTCTGGATTTTGCCCTTCATCACAAGATTATGAGAGAGAATGCGCAAGAAAGCCCGCCTTTTGCCGGTAAGCATGCCGAATTTACGTCCTTTCTTAGCGTGTCTCATCTTCGTCTATTTTTCTTTAACCTCCTCTTTGGGCTCTTCTGCCTTCTTTTCTTTCTTGGAAGCCTTCTCTTCTTTGGCCTGGACTACCTCCACATCCACTACTTTCTTGAGGTGGTCTATTAAAATGTTAGCCGCCTTGTGAAGAGCGCTTGAAGGAGAAACGGTACCATCCGTCTCAATCTCTACCCGTACGCGGTTGTAGTCGGTACGATCCCCTACGCGCATATTCTCTACGGTGTAGTTAACATTCACAACCGGTGAAAAAACGGCATCTAGGGCTATCGTCCCCACAGGCAACCTCTCCGTTTTCTGAGCTTCAACCGGCACGTATCCTAAACCTTTCTCTACGGTCAAAACTATATCCAACTCCGCTCCCTTAGTGGAAAGAGTGGCGATGTGTAGATCTGGGTTCATTACTCTCACTTGAGCACTGTCGGTGATATCTTTCGCTTTTACATCTCCCTCGCCTTTGAATCTCAAAAAAAGTTCCTGAGGTCCTTCGGCATAGAAGGCAAATTTCACCTGCTTAAGATTGAGCCCTAGTTCCACCACATCCTCCACCATGCCGGGAATAGTGGTAAATTCGTGCCCCGCTCCCTTCACGGTGAAACGGGTAATTGCTGCTCCTGGAAGCGAGGAAAGCAACACCCTGCGCAAGGCATTTCCTATGGTCAAACCGTATCCTCGGAAAAGACCTTCTATCTCGAAGACGCCGTTGCGCTCATCCTCGGATACCTTCTTTATTTTTACTGTTTCGCTTAAGTATGTGTAATCCATAATTATTTTATTTCTTAGAGTAGAAGTCGACTACTAAACTTACATTGAACGGGACCTCTGTATCTTGGGGCTGGCTTACCACTTCCCCCACAATCAGACCCTTATCGAGCTTGAGCCACACTGGGGGCTCAAACTTCTTCAATCTCTCCGGAAGTTCCTGAAAGTATGTCATACCCTTGGATTCCGGCCTCACGGAGATCTTATCACCGACCTTGACCTTATAGGAAGGGATTTTCACCTTCCTGTCATTCACTCTGAAGTGCCCGTGAGAAACCATCTGGCGAGCCAAGTTGCGCCCTTCGGTAATCCCGAGGCGCATAATGACGTTATCCAAACGGCGCTCCAGAGAGCTCACCACCGCCTCCGCCGCCGAGATGTGTTCTTGCTTGCTTTTTCTCTCAACCTCTTTAAAAAGCCTCAAAAGCTGACGCTCGGTCACTCCGTAGCTGAATTTGATCTTCTGTTTCTCTTGAAGCTGTTGGCCGTATTCGCTTACCTTGCTCTTAAACCTTTTACCATGCTGCCCCGGACGGTACGGCTTGCGGATCAATGCGGCTTTGGGAGAACTCGAACGCTCACCCTTCCTGGAGAGCTTAACGCCCAAACTTCTTTCCTTTTTTTCTGTGGTTCCAATCATTTTTTCTACATCCTGCGTTGTTTGCGAGGCCTTGGACCGTTGTGGGCGATCGGGTTGATATCTTTGATCGAAAGAATATCTATATCCTGAGTAGCCAGCGTTCTAATTGCTGAATCTCTCCCCGAACCAACTCCAGATACATATACGTCAACCTTGCGAGGACCGTTTTTACTGATCTTCTCCATGATGCTGGCTATCACCTTAGAGGCAGCAAAAGGAGTAGCCTTCTTGGGCCCGGAGAAACCGGTACCGCCGGCGCTTGCCCAAGTTACCACATCCCCCTTCTCATCGGTGACGGTAATAAAGGTGTTGTTGTATGAAGCCCTAATATAGATTCTGCCCTGCTCAAGGGTTTTCGTTCCTTTCTTCTTGGCATTCTTAGCTGGAGCCTTCTCTGCGGGCTTTGTCTGATCACTTGTTTTTTCTATGACTTTTTTCTTACCCATATTATTTCAGTGTTAGCTTCCTGCGACCGCTACCCATGGTGTGACGCACGTTACCGCGAACGGTACGCGAGTTACGCTTGGTATTCTGTCCCCTTACCGGCAGATGTTTCATGTGCCTGACGCCACGGTAGCTTTTGATATTTTTCAAACGGGTGATGTTGGAACGCACCTCTTGGCGCAATTCACCTTCCACCTTGTACGTCTGCTCTATAATCTGCTTAATTCGGTTAAGCTCGTCTTGGCTTAGGTCTTTAGTACGCCTGGTCGTATCGATCTTGGCCTCTGCTACAATCTTGTCTGCGCGGGTTGGACCAATACCGTACACTCTGGTTAAGGCTACGGCCACCCGTTTTTCATCCGGTATGTTTATTCCAAAAAGTCTCATTATCCCTGTCTTTGTTTATGTTTAGGACTAGTCTTACAAATGACGTAAACCCGCCCTTTGCGGCGGATTATTTGACACTTATTACAGATCTTTTTAACTGATGCTCTGACTTTCATAAACTCATACGCTACATCCGCCAAGTAATCCTGCCTCTGGCAGAGTTCTCATCTGGGAGCTCCAGCTTCACCTTATCGCCCGGTAAAATGCGGATATGCCTGATGCGCATCTTCCCCGCGACATAGGCTAGAATTTCTCGATCGTTATCCAACTTGACCCTAAAGGCAGCTCCCGGTAGGGTTTCCATGATTATTCCTTCAACGGTCATCTAGCGCGGCTTGGATATTAACACAAGGACTATTTAGCGTCAACGCTGATGCGACTGAGATCCTTAGGCACCCTATTCACCCAAAATGGCCACATTTTAACCTCTCCAGAGCGCACTCCTGGGGTTGAAAGAATCTCGGTTTTTAGCTCAATCCCCTTCATACCCACTATCTTTTTGGCAAATTCGGCTGCATCAAAGGGTCTCGTCCAGTTTGACCCGAATTTCACGGCGCTACCCAATTCTTCCTTGGTAAAATCAATGCTGACCTCGCCGTAGTCGACGGTATAGTCGTATATTTGCAACGTAAGTTTGTCATCGGCTTCAAACTTCTTACGCAAGGTATCCACCAACTCGGCCTCGTCGAAACCGATTAATTTGATCTGTCCGTACAGCGTCAGAGAGAATTTGCCATCCTTGTCCACTACATCGTTCACCTGCTCCCTTGTGATCTCTATATCGTAAGCTCCCTCAAGAACTTTGATGTTCGAAGGCAACCCCACAAAGAACTCTGTCTTCAACGCGTCCTCCAATCTTCCTTGCAGATCCGCCTTGGCGCTTTTCAAATCCTCATCTGTAGGCACCTTGGTCTCGCCGAAAGACCCTCCGCTCATTGTACCCTTAGATTCGGCGTAGAAACCTTCGTACTTTGAAGAACCCTGGAATCCTGGAATACGGAACTTAGGAACGGAACCAATATTATATTCTTCTCCCGGTTGGTCTGCCGTCACCGTCGCTTCAACATGTGAGGCTACTAGCTTGTCTCCGTCTTTTTTTGCTCCCGGAACCGTTACATTACTGTCTAACCTATATATTTTCCCATCCGGGGTCACAAAGCGCGTGGTGGCAACCAACGACTGCGCATCGGTCCCAAAGTTGTTGTATATGGTAATGGTCCCTCGAGCTTTCCTACCAACCGAATCGGTTCCGTTAGCGGCGTACTTGTCGGTAATATTCTTCTCGGAAGAAAAGACCACTCCTCTTAAGTTAAGGGTGTTTTCACTAACTGTACTTTCTTCAAACGCAGGAGAGACTTTGAGGCTTCCAATATATCCGTGTTCCGTCTTATCGAGCGCGATAGTCACCGTTACTCTAGGCAAAAAGATCGCTGCTCCCACAACTAAAGCTACGCCTAGTAGCCCAGAACCAAGCCAAATTAACCTTTTCTTGCCCTTGCTCATTCCCTCCCGAGGAGCTTTGTATGTCCCCATCTCCGTTTCCTCTCCAGTATCATCCGTTAATCCCAATCCCACTACCGAACGCCCCCTCTTTGCCCTGCCAGGCTTAGAAGCCTTTCGAGGAGCGCTTACCCTTACGGGAATCCTCCCTCTTTGAACCACGATATCAGAAACCGTTTTCTTGCCCCTTCCCAAAAATGGATTAGTAGCATCGATGCCTAGGGAAAGGACTTTTTCAATAGTGTCATCGTCTACCGACTCCACCTTGAAGGTTTTACCAGCCGCTTCTACCTCTCTTTGGAGCAGTTGTAGGTCCTTTTTGCTCTCCGCAACCTCCGCTTCCCGCGGAATGTATAAAATGACCTCATCGTCATCGGCCTTAAGTATTTTATCTATAGCGGAAGCTGTAGAATCAGATTTATTTAGGTATATCTTTTTACTCACTAGTCAAACGATAACATTATACGACCTAAGCCCCTTTATTGGAACCACCTGAGGGCGTAGCCCATTTAATGCGCCTCTTAGCAAGCTCGTTCAAATCCTCGTATATCCCATGGATGCCATCTTCCAAAAATCCCTCTATGTCCAACTTATCTGACATTTTTTTCAAACTCACACTTTTCTTCCCTAGAGAATAACGTTTGTGAAAGACCTGCTCCGGCAAGGTAAAACTAGCTCTTATATATACCGGTGGTATCTCTTTCAACTTTAACGCCCCCTCGTTTCTGATGTTCATCAAAAGAGCGTTTATAAACTCGCCGAAGCTTCCCCAAAATGCCTTTCCCAAAAACCGGTCCATTTTTTCCGAAACCCTGCCATTGGCATATTGGGCATATATGAGATACGCGGTCTCGCTATCCAAATCCAATTTTTCTCTGGTTGCCCTATCAATATTCTTCCTGCCCCAGGGGAAGCTATTGAGATGCGCTATCCTCTCGTCATTTATGGAAAAGATATGACTTTGGTTTTCGTCTATCTCAATGTAGTAACCGTTCTTTATATCCTCACCGCTCGCTAACATATGCGCCCTGATACTGCCCCCCTCAACCGGTACGCCCTCACCTGTCTTTTCTCCCGCCATGCTAATGCAAAGCTTCACCTCTAGTTCACGCCCCGTGAACCCACTGGGGTTAATGACCTGATGCCCATCGATCTTCACCCCCACGACCCTCGCGTCCGTCATGATCAGATCCATCTCGCTTTTCCCTAATCTTTCAGCCGCTTCACTCCGACAATCGTTATAGAATTTCCAAACCGCTTGAGAAATATGGTTTTCTAGATCCACCGGAGTTAACGCCTGCGTGGGATGTTCCCGCGTTATCTTAACGGTTGAGAATATGGTAACTGCCTTATCTGGCCCCAGATCAGTAACTTTCATGACTTATCCATCAATGGTTGCCCTTAAACGACGTACGCCCTCAGCCACCGCCTCTTGCTTGCCGATCTTGAATTTTCCCACTTCTCCAGTATGGGTAACGTGGGGTCCTCCGCAAAGTTCTTTGGAAAAAGCGCTTTTCAAGGAATCGCCGGAGTAATAGACCTTCACCTTGGGCGGATACTTGCCCTTGAAGAAATAGAGCGCTCCACTTTTCTTGGCCTCATCGAGAGGCATCTCCTCATACTGAAAGGGTAGATCCTTTGCGATGGCTTCGTTCACCAGATCCTCTACCTGGGCAACTTCTGCATCGGTCAACTTCCGGTCAAAGGTAAAGTCAAAACGAGTACGCTCCACCGTTATATCCGAACCTCTTTGAGAGATACTCTCTCCCAGCACTTTTCGCAGAGCCGCCTGCATCAAATGGGTTGCCGTATGCAATCTGGTAACTTTCTGCAGTTCCGTCGCGTCCGTGGCCTTGAGCTCTCCGGTATCAAGCAACATCCCGTGACCCCCAAACTTTCTCTCTTTCCCCGCTCTTGAAGCCTCCTGGTGCTTCTCAAACTCTTTGTCGAAATCCTCTTTTTTAATGTCAGCAGTTATACCCTTAGGAGCCATTTCTATAATCAACTCAAAGGGCAAACCATAGGTTTCATAGAGGTGAAAGGCTTCCCGAACATTTATTTCCTTATATCCAGCAAGCTCGTTCAACCCGCGGCTCAAGGCAGCTTTGAACTTGGATTTCTCAATTTTTAGAACCTCGATTATCTGGTCTAAGTCAAGGTTGGAATATACTTTCTTGAATTTCTCCACAATAACTCTAGGTATCTCAGCTAAGAGATCGGGGTGAACATCATGCCGAATTTCATAGGCGATTACCCTCCTTATTAACCTTCTCAAAATGTATCCCGCATCTTTATTAGAAGGCCTTACGCCATCCGCTATCAGGAACGATGCTCCTCGCAGGTGATCGGCGAAAACTCTCTTTACGGATATATCCAACTTTGGGTTAACCTGATCTATCTTTTCGATGATTTCTTTAAAAATGTCCGTTTGAAAGACATCTGGATTATCAATGGAGGCGGCTGTAATACGTTCCAAGCCACCACCGAAGTCTACGTTTCGCTGGGAGAGCTTTTCAAATCTTCCCGCCTCATTCTTCTGATATTCCATAAAAACCGAATTCCCTATCTCTAGGAAGCGGCCACAGTCGCAGTTGGGATGACAGTATTTACCAAATTTAGGATTGTGGGGAGTGCCAAAATCGAAAAAAACCTCAGAGTCAGGACCGCCAAGTTCTCCTGATGGCATCTCTTCAGGTTTACCCTTCCGACTCCACCAATTCTTGCTCGCGTCGTAGTAAAAAATACGCCCGCCGTCCATGCCAGTTTGATGGCCAATTGATGCGCGTCCAATTGGCACAACCTTGTGATCTATCCCCTTTCTCTCGAACAACCCCTGCCAGATATCCGCAGATTCATCGTCACGTGGAATGTTGTTTTTCTGATCTCCTATGAAAACCGTTACATAAAGCCTATTGGCTGCAAGTCCAACAACATCTGTAAGAAACTCGAAAAACCAAGTTAGCTGCTCCTCTTTAAAATAATCACCTAGGGACCAGTTGCCAAGCATTTCAAAGAAAGTTGTGTGCCTGTTATCGCCAGTTTCCTCTATATCCTCTGCTCGGAAACATCTCTGAAAATTGACCAAACGCCTCCCTGCGGGATGTTCTTTGCCAAAAAGATAAGGAATCAACGGCTGCATGCCAGAGCCGGTGAAAAGAGTGGTGGAATCAGCTTCGGGGACTAAGGAGGCTGACGGGATTTCTTTGTGGCCCCTCTTCTCAAAAAACTTTATGAACTTATTTCTAACCTCCTCTGATTGCATTAGTAATCTACTAAACGTTTGGCTTGTTCGTGCAGCCTTATTTTCTCCAAAGCCTTGGCCTCGATCTGACGAATACGCTCTCTCGTGACGCTGAAGACCTTTCCCACCTCTTCTAGGGTATGGGTTACCCCATCATCCAAACCGAAACGCATCTCTAAGATCTTGCGTTCTCTCTCCGTTAAATCCTGGATAATATCCCTAATTTGATCCTTCAGAAGTTCTTGGGAGGTCAATTGAGTCGGCGTAAGGCTCTTCTCGTCCTGGATGAAATCAGCAAGAGTGGATTTGTCATCATCATCCCCTATTGGAGATTCAAGTGATACCACCTCCTGCGAGATCTTCTGAATGTTCCTTACCTTTTCCACCGGCAAATCCATCTCCAACGCTATTTCCTCCACCATCGGCTCTCTCCCCAACTGTTGCGCTAACTTTCTTTTAGCCTGAGTAAACTTGGAGATGGTTTCCACCATGTGCACCGGAATTCTGATAGTGCGAGACTGGTCTGCGAGGGCACGGGTAATAGCTTGGCGGATCCACCAAGTGGCATAGGTTGAGAATTTGAATCCCTTGGTGTAATCAAACTTCTCAACTGCCTTGAAGAGCCCGATATTCCCCTCTTGGATCAAATCTGAGATAGAAAGCGCGCTACGGTTCACATATCTCTTAGCGATCGAAACTACCAACCTTAGGTTGGCCTTGATGAGTTGCTGCCTCGCAGCCTCATCTCCCTTTAGGATTCTTTTAGCCAGTTCTTTTTCTTCATGGGATTTAAGGAGGGGCGTTTTCCCGATCTCTCTCAAGTACATCTGTACGTTGTCGGGCAACGCGCCCTTAATGTTTGTCGCTTCTTTCAGCTCTTTTTCGGTAACTTCACCCGTCCCTTCTCCCAAAAGAGTTTCCACCTCGATTACCTTGAGGCTGTTTTGTTCAAGCTCTTCGTATATCTTATCCAGAAAATCGGTGTCATCCTCGATGTTTGGAAAATACTCAAGGATTTCTAGGTCTGTTACAAACCCCTTTTCCTGGCCCCGGGTGATTAGAGCAGCGAGTTGTTCTTCATTCTTCAAAGACCCCCTTCTAGGCACGCTCTTGACTGCGGTCTTCCGCGCTTTAGAAGAAAGCTTTTTTCTTGAGAGTTTCTTAGTGGCCCTCTTTTTAACTACCTTTTTTACTCTCTTAAAACTCTTTTTTACTGGCCGAGTTTTCTTGACGCGCTTTTTTGAAACAACTTTCTTTGTTTTCTTTGGACTTTTCCTCTTCAGAGATTTCTTTACCTTTTTCTTACGAGTTGCTTTTGGCATGTTTTATATGTTGCATTTTGCGACTGATATCGTCAAACTCCTTTAATTTCCCATCAAGGACTTTTTGCTCCCCCGCCCTTTCCGCAACCAAGATCTCTCCTTTGAGTTTTTTGGTGATAAGGTCCAGATGTTCAAGTTCAAGTTCTTGGAAAAGCCTCTCTAACTCCTTGGCCTCCAGATCCCCAACGCCCCTCATTTCCACTCCGGGATGAAGGCTCAAAAATTCAAGCATCTCTTTTACTTCTCCCATCGGCTCCGCTTTTCCCTGGAGTGCGGCAAAAACATCTCTGTACAACTCCGGCATCAAATTGGTGTGTGATTCGATTTTCTCTCGTAAATCTTCTCTGGAGCTCGCGATATATATTATCTCCTCGCAGATCACATCCTGACGAGTGAGTTTGCGATGCTCCGCGGGAGTGCTTGAGGCGGTCTCCTGTATCTCCACTCCGGATTGCAAAGCCTCCATCTCGGATACCAGATCCTTTTCCGGGGTGGCCACTCTGTAGCTCAACTCCCTCAACCAATGTGAACGCTCTACCCCGCTCGGGAGCACGGCAATTTTCCCTAAGACACTCCTTACCGCCATCTTTTTGTCTTTGGCAGAGGTAACAGTAGCGGGGAGGTAATAGGCTAGATAATGTTCCATGGCTGGACGCGCCTCTGCTATCGCCTTTTTCACAAACTCTGGATCCGCCTCAGCCGCATCCGCTGGGTCCTTGTAATCCCCAAGATCCATCACCAGCACGCTAAAGTCTTCCGCTCCCGCCATATCGATCGCTCTTTCTGCCGCTTTGAGTCCCGCTTCGTCTTTGTCGAAAGCCACCACCACTTCCTCCGCCACTCTCCCCAGGGCGCGTAAATGGTCTCTGGTTAGAGCCGTACCGGAAGTAGCCACTACATTAGTAATGCCATTTTGCCAAAGCTGGAGAAAATCCATCTGTCCTTCAACTAAAAGAGCCTTCTTGGCTTCTCTCACCGGTTTCTTGCTCTTCCAAAGGCCGTAGAGCACCCTTGATTTGTTAAAAAGCGGCGTCTCCGGCGTATTCACATACTTCCCAAACCTGTCATCCGCCCCCGGGAGCACCCTACCGGTGAACCCTACCGGCTTCCCAAAATGATTGTGGATCGGGAACATGATCCTCCCCCTAAATCGATCAAGGTACTTCCCCTTTTCGGTTTTGATAGTAAGCCCGGCGCGCACAATATCCTCTATGCGAAACCCCTTGTTCATCAGCCCTACCGTCACCGCATCAGGCAAGTCCGGAGAAAACCCCAACTCAAACTCCTTAGCAGTTTGACCCGTAAGGTGGCGCTCCTTCAAGTATGCGATGGCCTCTTTGGAACCTTTCAAATGTTCTTGGAAAAGATCTTTAGCGGTTGCGATCAACTCATACAAGTTATTGAGCTGTCTTTGGTCTGCCGAGGAGGTACGTTTCAGATCCACCCCTGCCTTTTCCGCCAAAACCCGGAGAGCCTCATAGAACTCAAGGTTCTCGTACCGCATGACAAACTTGAAAATGTCTCCTCCCTCACCGCACCCGAAACAACGCCACATCTGCCGTTCTGGAGAGACCATAAAGGAAGGTGTTTTCTCCTTATGGAATGGACAAAGAGCCCTCTGATTTTTTCCAGCAGGTTTGAGCTCCAAATACCCCTTGAGGAACTCAACCAAGTTCAATTTGTCCTTTATTTGTTCTACCGGAGTCATCTACGCGCGCTGGCAGCATGTTTGATAAAAGCTGCTTCTATGATGCGATCGAAAAGCTCTTCTAGAGTTATCCCGTGAGCGAGGGCCGCTTGGGGCACCAAACTGTTTTCTGTCATTCCCGGAATGGTGTTCAATTCAAGAACGTACAAATCCCCATCTTCTCCCAAAATCATATCTGTTTTAGAAACGCCAGATGCCCCAACTAGTTCGTGTGCCCGTAGCGCTACGGCCTGAGCCAAGCCAGTCTCCCTCTCCAATATTCTCGCTGGAGTTACCTTATCCGTTGCCCCCTTAGTGTATTTGGCGTTGTAGTCAAAGAATCCGGATTTAGGAATGATTTCCGTAACAGGCAATGGGAAAGCATGCCCCATACCGTCATCCACAACTCCACAAGCTAACTCCCTCCCCTGAATATATTCCTCTATGAGCGCTCTTTTGCTGTATGAAAATGCTCTCTCAAGAGCTAGCTTCACCTCATCTATGGTTCTTGCAATCCCCACCCCCAAAGAAGATCCCCTATTAAACGGTTTTACCACCGCAGGTAGCGAAATATCACTCCAGTCTCTTTCCGCCGATTCATGGCTGTTAAATACCACCGAATGGGGAACATTCATGCCGTGAGCCTTAAAGAGTCTTCGAGAGAGAATTTTGTTCATAGCCAAGGCGCTTGCCATATGATCACTCCCGGTATATGGGATTTCCAAATCTCTCAAAAGCTCCTGCACCGTACCGTCCTCACCGTACTCCCCATGCATGGCCACAAAGACCACATCAGCCATATCTTTCAGGTGTTTTGGCTCTACGGGCCATTCCCCCTTACGATTCACCAAAACGGGGATAATGTCATATCTGTCTTTATCCAAACTAGCATGCACTAATCGCCCACTGGCTAGGGAAACATCGTGTTCTGAAGAGGGACCACCCACCAAAAGAGCTACCCTTACTTTATGGGGTTTCATACCCCTTAATATACCTGGGATTAGCCCCCTTATTCAACTACCACCTTTCCGAAGAATTTAGCGTCAAGATGGTTGTGGTACCCCCACTCACCTACTTCGTTGAAAATGAATTCGTAGCTCCCGCCCGGAGCTATGCCATCACAGGCGTCAAAGATACTTTCCCGCTCGGCGGTATCACACTTTTCAATGCCAGAGCCGGGATATACTGTGTGAGTTGGATGCATCGCTGAGGCTGGCCAGAAGTTACCATCTGAACTATTTACGAATTTAACTGTCTCCCCTGCCTTTACGGTCAAGATGCCTGGAGAAAATCCTGTTCCGGTAAAGGTTATTACATTCCCACCATCGGTTGCCTCTTCTACCGTCCCATTTCCCCCCACGTTCTCTGTCTCATTTACTGCTGGAGCTTGAGATTGGCTCGTGAAGTACCATATTCCCAAAGCCGCTACTACTATCAACGCTACTACTAAAAATGTTTTATTCATTTGCCTTTAAATTCTCATTACGACCTTTTACATCCTAATCAAAAATACTCACCAAATATTCATCTATCTGTCGTTGATCTAGATCATAGAAATTTTTATCTTCCCTGTGAAGCTTTATGGCTAGATCTTTTCCTACGAATCTCCAATGCCATGGTTCAAAGACATAGTACCCGTTACCCTTGGGATATGAGAGCACAAACCCATATTTATATGCATTTTCCTGAAGCCAGGTGTATGCTTCGGTATTCTCAAATCCGGTAAGGTTTGCCCCCCCCCCCACCACCGTCAAGTCAACCGCCGTTCCCAGTTGATGTTCTGAATATCCCTGGTCTGCGGAAAATTGATTCGCCCCCGAGCCGTATAGAACTTTATACCCCGACTTGAGAGCCGATTGAGTGCCGAAGGATCTATACGCTGATACTACATATATGTTAATTTCGTCATCCACCGCATCCGAGAGCATATCCTGGAAGTACGACCGCACCGAAGAGTGGATTTGTATATCATTCTCTTCATTCCATCTATATTCGGTTTTGATGGATGAGAGCCCCTGAGGGATATAGTGCTCATTCAAAAAGAATACTTTTGAATACTTCTGCAGCAGCTCTGGGTCAATCTTACTTAGCTTATCCAGCACCCCAACGGTTTCCGCGATCTCCCCGACCTGCTCGCTAAACTCCTCAACTTTCTGCTTCTCCCCCATCAGTTCTCCCTCCAGGGTCGCCTTTTCACTCTCTACCTGGGAAAGATTTTCCTCCTTCACCCCCAAAGTCTTCTCTAAAGAGGCCTTTTCTTCTTTTAGTGAGTCGTATTGGGTTTGTAGATTCCAGTATGCATACCCGAGAGACGCTGAAATCAAGAAGAAGACCATAACCAGGCCTACGGGTACACTCATAGAGAAAATTTTAGTCAGATCCTTCAAGTTCACCTAATTATACAAACCCGCAAAACCAAAATACATAAGGGTAGTATAGTATCATGAGTATATATGAAGAGGTTAACTCTTTGGTATAGGCAATACGTCCTGCCCACCGTGCTGGTTGGCTCTTTAACCGTAGGAGCTGGAATGTTTGCCCTGCCCTACGTTTTTTCAAAAAGCGGTTTCCTCGTAGGATCAATATACCTAATCCTCTTTACCTTGATCTTCATCAAAATCAACAACGACTATGCGGTAATCATCAGCGAACATTCCGGCAAACACCGTTTTGCCAGTTATGCCGGTGAGCACTTAGGCAAAGGTGGATTCTGGCTATCTATCATCGCGGTTGTGGTCGGCCTCCTGCTCACCCTAACCATTTACGTAATCCTTTCCGCCAGTTTCTGGAGCCTAATAAGCTCCTCCGGTCCGAATATCTCCAACTATCTTTTCTGGGCAGTCAGCTCCCTAGCCATCGCACTGTCCATAAAGAAGCTCCTTAACCTGGACACCTTCCTCTCGGCGGCCATGCTTGCGATAATACTGTTCGTATTCTTCTTGGGGTTAGGCCAGGAAACGCCAGCCATCACTCCGGATACATCCCTATCTGGATTACTTTTCCCGTACGGAGCGGTTCTCTTTGCCCTTTATGGACGAGCCGCTATTGGCCCCCTCGAAGATTACTACGAATCGGCAAAGCTTGACTGGAAGAAAGCTAAGGTACCAATCGCCCTCGGCACCGCCATTCCAGCCGTTCTTTTCCTCCTTTTTGCTATAGGTGTTATCGGCCTATCCCCTTCGGGTGTCACTACAGACGCGGTTTCCGGCATTGTAGGCGGAACCCTCCTACCCTTGCCTATTCTCGGAATCCTCGGACTTTTAACAATATGGACATCGTACATAGTGATCGGAACCGAGATCAAAGATATTCTATCCAACGATCTTAAATTACATGATGTTCTGGCGTTGTTAATAGTGGCCTTGGTACCCGTCCTACTCTTTACTGTGGGTATAGGGAGCTTTATTACCCTGGTTAGCATAGTGGGAGCGATATTCCTTGCCATTGAATGTATCTTAGTCATCCTGATGCGCGGAAAACTTAAGGGAAAACTATCTTTTTTGGATAAGTTAATTATTGGTTTGTTAGTGGCAGGTGCACTTCATACCCTTATTGTGACAATTTAACAAATACAGAGTAGCGGAAATATTGATACTTGTTTTAAAACCATAATCTAGGGGCCTCTTTGGGTACCCTATAAAAAGTGACAAAAGTCACACTTTTATATAGACGCTAGAAACTCATATTCTTGCCAATAAGAGACAAAAATATGTACTATATCACATGATATGAAATTACCTCATGTTACCTATAAGTACGATTTAGAAAGAGACATTGACGATATAGAGATTGGACTCAATACCATTAGAAACGGCAGAAAACCAGATAATGAACTTGCGCTTTTAATAGGACAATACTGTTATAAAACAACTCCAGGAGTACTGGGATTCAATTGAAGAAATATATTTTAAACACCTAGCAGATCGTATGCAGTTAGAAAGCTATTACAATATTGAGGAATTAACTGGCTACCTCAGTACGCGACATAGTTCTGGATACAAGCATAAAGAAAATTGGTTCGCCGTCAGCGCCCACAAAGGCACATTGGGCAATAGCCTTACTGCTATGCATGAAATAATGCACATCTTTTTTCACAAGCAATGGTGGCAATTTTACAAAGATCAGGGAGTCGAAGATAAAAATATATGGGATATCAAAGAAGCAGTAACTGTATTACTTAATCTTTGGTTTAAATATCAAATTGTTGACATTGATATGGGATATCCAGAACACGCTCAATTTAGAAAGAATATTAAAGAATGGTTTCTCGAGACAAGAGATTTTAAAACAACTCTGACCAAGGCGTGCAAATATATTAATACTCATAAAACAGAAAGTCCCACCTGGGTGAAGTGACATCACTCCACTCTATGCACTACAAGTGCTCCCCCATTGATAACTTTTTATAACCGAACCTCGTTTTTAAATCATCGGATATGTTTTCGAATACCTGCCCAGCCAGTTTTCCTCCCGCGATAACAATCTCTTGGGTTACGTCCGCGAGACAGAATGGAGGTATTTCAAACTTATCCATCTCTTCTCTATTGGAGAATTCAACATCTACAATGACCAAGCCATCAAGGTCATCTTTAAAAACATCAAATTCAAAGGTCCTACCTTCATATTTGTAGTAATACCTTAATTTCCTAAATTTTTGTCCTTCTAGAGTAGCTAAATCTTCAAACTCTCCCTTTGTGAGGGGGATAGTACTCTCAAGCTGTTCCGAGGAATCGTTTCCCTCAACGGGTTCTTTTTTAGTAATCTCATATCTATCACCGAATTTTCTAATCCTCAGGTGAGGGTGAGATGCATTTTTAGGAAGATAGATATCCGCTATCTCTACAAATTCACAGCCAGATAATCCCTTGGGGATTTCCTTAGCCAAATACGTTTTCTCATATTCTATCTCTTTCATAACGTTACTTACCCTCTTCGAACTGGATCATCGGTTAATCTACTTAATCTTATCTTTCAGCTCCAGGGCACGTTGAACTATTCTCTCGCCAATTTCACCCCAATCGAAATACTCTTTGTAATCTATTGGGTCAATCAGCTTAATCTCTTTGATAGAGCCTGCTGGATCGGAGGTAAATGGTCCATATGGACGGACAACACAAACAAAGCGGAGTTGATAAATAAAACTGTTATCTCTTGGATCGATAACTTTTTGATATCCAATGGGCAGAGATCCTAAAACTTCCATATTAGATTCCTCCTGTATTTCCCGCTTAAGAGTTTGTTCAAATGTTTCATCTCTTTCGATTGTTCCACCTATTAGTCCCCAACCTTCTTTTTGCCCTCCGAAACCGATAACCATTTTATCGTTATAGAAGCACACTCCGTAGGTTTGTTTGCAAAAGGAGTAATCTAGGTTATCAAAGGAATCAGAGTTAGAATATTCAAAAATATATTCCGTTCCGTCCTTAGTTTTGTAGTTTGCGGTTATTACATCCATTGTTTTATCGATGTTCCTTAGATGCCCAAGACCCATATCCTTCTCGAGCTAGCACGACTTGGCTGACCATCTCGAGCTGGAACGGTGTGGGGTTAAACTCAGCTTGGTATTTTTTACTAGTTTTATAATATCAGAACGACCCTCCTCGAGCACGTATAGAAAGTGACAAAAGTGACAGATTTATGGATATAAATGTAGAAGGGGGGCGGTCACTAGTGTGACCACCCCCTTACTCCACCAGAATCAGAATTCGAGTCCAGCTAACTGCCTTGCCATCAAGACTCGAGCGCTCCCGTCTCTATAGCGATAGAAGACTCTGTAACCAATCTTCTGGTACCACTGGTAGGTTACAGACGGCGGATTCTCTTTGGTGCGGATCACCCCTATCTCTAAACCATTTTGCAAGAAGTCTTCATTGCGTCGACTCGTTAGATCGCGGGCAATACCTCTCTTTCTGTAGTCTTCGAGAACACCCAGCTCGCTCTGGTAAGCGATTTGGCCTTCCCCACACCAGAGGCGCATTGTTCGTATAGCCTCCACATCCATATCGACCATTGCGAGGAGTTTCTCCTGTGACATCCTGAATCCCCAGGTAAAACCCACCACCTGCCCGTCGCAGATCGCGATCCAACAAGAGGTGTCTTCTGTCACACTCTCCAGGATGTCTCTAGTCACTTCCTCGACAGACCAATCTTCGAACCACGGGTATCCCGCAAAGACTTTGCGGTATGTCTCCACAAGAAAATCAAGCAAATCGAAATCTCTACTTGGACTGAACCTTCTATTTTGTCAATTCTTCTACCTAGTAGAAAAACCTCTCCCCCTACGGGCTTATCACTTCTCGGAAATAATATAAATTGACCCTCTTTGGCAAAATGTTGGATATCACCATCGATTGCTATTAACTCGCCCGATTTTAGCTCATCAAAGTTCTTAAATTCTCTACCGAAGGAAAAGTTATTATCGTGCTTATAAACTTGTTCCTCAACCATGACAAAATCCTGTTTTACTGAGGATTGGAATCGATATTCCTTTGGAATGGTTTCGACGCAACCAAAATACTTCAAGAAGCCATAAATTGTCTGTATAGCTAATGTTATATACTCATTTACTCTGTGAAGAGAACCACACTCTGCACCTAATCCTGGTTTGCCTATGGTCTCCATATACCAATCTGTGCTACCGGGATGTGTTTTGTTCCAACCGGTACTAACTATCCTGAATGGTAGTTGTTGCGCCAGATCATACATATCTGGTCTACAAATTAAAAAAGGTTCACCCTTGAGGTCGTTAAATGAGTGAACATCGAGTAACGCATCTGATTGATCCATAATGGCCTTGAGTTCTTTTGCCCTCTTAAATTCAGGTACATTTTTATTTAGTTCTTCTTTAAATATACGATTCATATTCGCATTTACTTGTCTTTTATTCACCTCTAAGGCTAGCGGATTAGCAATGGCAAAACACACCTCACCGGCGTCTATAGAAATATTTGGTAAGAGTTCTTCAAAAGCCTTTACGCCAACGGTTTCATTCCCGTGTATAGCGGCAAAGACCGTAAGATGCGGTCCCGGTTTATTCCCTCTTATGATTGTCTCTAGGTCCATTACTACTATTTTACCTCAAAGCTCGCAGAAGAGTTCTTACCTTTACTTCGCTAACTCTTCTTGAATATGGCTTTACGTTTGTTTCCTTTACTTTCGCACTCCCCTGTTTTACTGAAGTGCTAACTATAGTTGCATTAGCTAAGCTAAGAAGAGATTTGATATTCTCTGCGTTGGTTCCGCTACCGATTAAGATAGGGAATGAACCCATACCCTTACGTAAAGATTTGAGTTGTTTGAGATCTGGTACATCTCCGGTCCACTTGCCGGTCAGTATAAGACCATCTGCTCCAGCCTTAATAGCCAACTTCGCAGATTGTAGAAGAGTATGTTTTGAAAGCAGCTTTGCGTGCTTTACATGGATATCGGCAAAGATACCTACATCTTTTGCTCCTATTAACTTCCTGAATGCAATTGCCTCTTTGTAATTTGCTTTAGCGATGCCGTAACTAGTCTCAACTGTATCTACAAATGCAGGAATACGGATAAACTGTAGACCTAGAACTTTTGCTATAGACAAGGCTGTTTTGTAGTCATTCCACAGCACACTCACTCCTACAGGCAACTTAGTAGCCTTTTTAAGCTCTTGTCCTAAGTAGGTCATGGAGGCAACAACGGGAGAATCTACTAACATTTTGTGAGGAAGATCATAGTTATTCTCGAATATAAGAGCATCAACTCCTCCTTTTTCGAAGGCACGTAAATCTGCTAAAGCGTTTTTAAGAGCAACTTTTAATCCTGGAGAGTCTTTATATCCAAAAAGAGGCGGAAAATGAATGGCCCCTATTACAACATTCTTAGATTTATTGAATATCCGTTTTAATTCCATTGGTTAGTTTAATTATAAGTCCACTTTATAATTACAAAAGATTAACATGGGGGTGGCGACTTACGTCACCACCCCCACGCCTCATGAGGCGGACGCTCTCACCGATCGAGGTCTACCCGAGGCTTAATCTCGGGTGTGACTTCTCAGAGAGAACTTTCCGTCTCATCCTCATCCACCATGACTTCACCGAACCGTGTTATTGGAGCATTGTGTCCACACTTTACGACATTGAGGCTTGGCTCATCAACGAGCCCTTTGATTCCAACGGCCTTACCAAATCGTGGAATCGTCTCCACTTGCTTTGCAACACGAGCAATGACTGGAAGACGTTCACGAACCGCAAGTGCCGTTCTCTTAGCTGCACCATCTTGATGCACCGCCTCCGCAAGGGCATAGCACTCCCTCATGTCCTGCGCACGATCCGCAAGATAGAAAAGCAGTGCGGCGTTGGCCAGAACCATCTCCATTGGGGCACCCTTGATGTCTCCATCCAAGATGCCCAAGGAGAAAGCCCCCTTACTCATTCCCGACGGTGGAGATACGTCTTCGTACGGAATTGGATCAATCCCGAAGTCGAAAGCAGTGAGATGGCGTTCTTCGATCACACCATCCCACAACTCAGCGACCTGAGTACCACCCTCACAGATGGAGAGTTCATCCATCCCCTCGTAGTGCTCGCTATCAGCGAAGCCCCGAACGAATATGCCGTGCTGGAGATCAGTCACGCCACGCTCGTTAAGAACCTTGTACGCCTCAGCAACAATCTGAGGGGAAATCAGATGATTCACCCCCACCACCCGCCGTGTAAGCAGGTGAGGTGTGAGCGGATTGGTGATGGGTCCGATGATGTCGTTCATGTGCGGAAGCTTCGCGACCTGGTGGGTCTGCAAGTGGATCCGCTTGTATTTGACGTCTAGGGCCTCCGTGTAGCCAAACCCCTCCATCTCAATCGCTGCCTCGACTTGATCCTTTGCTGCCATCGTGTCGATGCCAAGCATCGAAATGAAGTCGGAACTTCCATGACGACCAGCGTCAGCGTTTGCCGGTGACCCATGCTTACACATGGGAATCCCAGCAGCAGCTGCTATAAATGCCGAAATGGTGCTCACGTTAGCAGTAACGGTCAAATCACCGCCCATACCGCAGTTGTCCATTGCGTAGGCAACGTGGGGTGTGAGAAAGCCGGACGGTGATTCGGCGATGTCATGCTCGAACACAGCTGCACATACTCCCGCAATTTGCTCAGCCGCATTGCGAGGCAACTGATGTCTGTGATGACGCTCTAGAGCGCTGCTCCACTGCCATCCGTAGGTGGCTCGGTTGTGGAGAGCACACAGAGCGGAGATGCTCTGATGTTGTGCCAGTTCATCGCCGCCACAACCTTGCAATGCATACATGCCGAGTGCATACGCCTCCTCGAAGGTCAGAGGGATGTTCTGATAGGCATGGTCCTTCAGGACATGACCGATATCCATTTGGGTCCTTTCGTCTCAGTGGTCTATGTTATTAAGAGAACTTCCAGTACTACTTTTTTGTACTGGTGACTACATATCTCACGTACCCAGTCATCAATACAAAAACGCCCCCATAAAGTCGGGGGTAGTTTAGACAGTAAAGCAAAATGACCGCGACTTTACGGATGAGTCACAAATAGCCACCACCAGCTCGATAATCTCACATCTAGTCTAATAATCATCTATTTCGACGATATAAGATAAAGAGGCAAGTGTCAATAGAGATCCTATAAACGGAAAATGGGCCACCCTGGAGGGGTGGCCCATGTCGCGCTGTCCGGTGTGTCAGCGCATGTGTTCCAGCTCTTCCTGCAGGGCAACGATGAAATCATCTACACGCTCTTCCGTCACATGAGACATGACAGTTGCCTTGTAAAGCATTCGTACGTGCCCGTTGGGGTCACTGAAGTCAGCCGGGTAGTGGTGTGATACAAGCTTGACGCGTTCCCTGAAGTCTCCGCTGAACTTGGGGCTCTTCACGACTTCAGGACGGTCGTCGGCGAGACGAAAGGCAACGATGTTCAGATCGTGGGGCAGCACCTCAATCCTGTCCATCTCTCCCAACCTCTTGGCGAGGTAGTCGGCGGTTTCCATGCACCTGTGCACGATCTCCTGATAACCGACAAAGCCTCGTCTCATAAAGGTGGCATAGCACGCCGCTGCAGACGCGCCGGGGCGCGAACCGCAAAGTGTGCCATCCGTCTCTCCGGGGACATAACCCATTGTCACACCAAGAAGGCTGCGGAGCTTCCGCTCGTCTTCTCGGTAGATGAACATGCCACCGGGATACGGCACCTCACCCATCTTGTGGGCATCGATGGCAACCGAGTCCACCTCAGGCACATGGAAGCTGAAGTTGGATGAGAACTCGCCCAAGAACGGAACGACGAACCCTCCGTAACAGGCATCCACGTGCAAGAAGAACTCGGCACCCTCCATCTCGGCCCTCATCTGGGTAATGGCTTCACCGACCTGACGCGTGTTGTCCACAGCGCCTGTCATGATGTTGCCCTCCGAGACCACGACGATGAACTTCTTCACGCCCCGCGAGTAGTGGAAAGCGGCACGCGCCTTCAACTGTTCGACGGAGATGCGGCCGACCGCATCGGTTCCCAGCAGATCCACGCGGTGACCGCGATAGAAATGTCTGATCTCCTCGTGCTTGTCATCATCGAGCCGATCGCTGCAGAACCTGCACGAACCCCACTCGTCACGATTGAGTCCGAGGACCCAAGCTGCCTTGCGAATGGAATAGTGCGCGAACATCGACGTGAGGATCACGCAAGGCGAGTCCTGATCTCCAGTCCTCTGTGCGAGATACTCCCGTCCGAGAAGCACACCCATGATGTTGGATTCGGTTCCTCCAGGAGTGATGTAGCCATCGATGGCTTCTGCTCCCAAAAGATCTGCGACCATGGAGATCGCATCTCTCTCCAACGCCTGAGTACCACCGAACCCCTTCTCGCCCTCACCGCTGGTGTGGGTCGTGATGTTGTTCGGATGGCTCTTCAAGAACATCTCAAACGCCTCGATGCTGATATCGGCCGGGGTCGTCCCCGGAAATCCGATGACCAGACTGCGGGCGTAATCGATGTTCTCGTCCAGCGCTCCTCCAAGTGCTGCGAAAATCTCTGCCTTGCTTAGACCCTTAGGGGGCCATCGCCTTGTGAGTTGCATTGCATCCTCCTCAGGTCACCATGTCCGGGGCCTGAACGGTTTGAGTTCAATCGTGGGCAAGTCGGGGTAGTCGATCTTCATCGCCGCGCGAACGACGGTCATAACCGCCTCCCCTACTTCGCGAGCATGTGCGTTGCCGCGAGCCAAGATCTCCCAAACGTAGTCAGGATTGACTGCGAATTCAGCACGCCGCGAGCGGATCGGTTCCATAAAGTCGTTCATGACGTCGATCAACCGCTTCTTGTCCGCGACACATCCAATCTCGCCACGTTGACAAGCGATGATCACCTCATCGGCGATCTCCGGAGCAAAGGCGGAGTAATACTGATACACAGCGCACCCAAGGGGATTGCCGGGATCATCTACCCGCTGCTTGTTGGGATCGGTGTAAGCGGACATGATCTTGGCTACGACCGTGTCGGCAGAATCGCCGAGGTAGATCGCGTTGCCACGGGACTTACTCATCTTGTCCATGTCGAGACCAGGGAGACGAGCCACATCACCCACCAAGATCTCCGGTTCGACGAATGTCGGGCCGTAGAGTTTGTTGAAACGACGTGCAATATCCCTGGTGCCTTCGATATGCGGTGCCTGGTCTTCGCCGACGGGGACCAGAAGCCTGTCTCCAGACCCAAGGGGAACCGGCGAGAACAGCAGAATATCTGCTGCCTGTGAAACCGGATACCCCAAGAAGCCGTAGAGAAGGTCTGTTTGGTGCTTCAGCTCCTCCTTGATTGTTGGATTCTGCTGAAGTTCGGCGACCCGCGTGAACATGCCGAAGTACATCGACAGTTCAGTCAGATCAGGAACCTGCGACTGAATGAAGAACGTGCTCCGGTCAGGGTCGAGACCGACGGCGAGGAAGTCTAAGACCACCTCGTAGACGGAGTCGCGAATCCCAGAAACGTTCTCGAAGTGCGTTGTCAGGGCCTGCACGTCGGCCAACAGGAAGAAGCATTCGTACCCTTCATCCTGAAGATTCACCCAATTCCTCAGAGCACCAAAGTAGTGCCCGAAGTGTAGGGGCCCCGTCGTGCGGATCCCTGATAGAATTCTTCGTGTTGCCACTGTATCACCTCTTTCACTTTATAAATTGTCAATCGGATGTTTAAAAGGGGCGGGCGCAGTGGGGCTCGAACCCACAACCTGCGGTTTTGGAGACCGCTGCTCTGCCAGCTTGAGCTATACGCCCGCGAACCTTGTAAACCCTTTACTGCCTTAAGGGTATACTGAATACACTAGGTTCTGTCAAACCTGTTGAAGCTGAAATGCCTTCTTGAAAGAAGTGATCCTTGGCTGGCCTCCTCGAGCTGGAATTACACTAAAACCTTAACTCCTTAACGTCTTTTTTAATCATCCCTAAGATCTCGGGGAAGTTAGGTGCAGTGAAGTGTCCCTTCTTATCCCTGTATATACCTATATAGGCCCTCTTTAGCTTCTTACGATACTTCTCTGCGTGTGTTACTGGCACGACATCGTCATCCTCCGAAAAGAGAACGTATAGATTCTTGCAGTTCTTCTCGATTAAGGACAGATCGCTTTTAAGGTGGAACCCGCCAGCTAAGTTTTCATTAGGTAGATCTCCATCAAAAGGGGCACAAACTAAGTAGACTGAGAGGGCCTTTTTAGGCAACTGGTGCTCAGATAGATATTTAGCAAGGAAAATACCTCCGAGAGAAGAGCCTATGAGAATAAAGTTTTTACGCAGGAGTGGCAGATACCTTTCAAAAGCAATCTCCCAATCCCTGTATTTAGCATTATCCTGTAATGGCATTCGTGGCCTAACAATCTCGAATCTTTTGGAAAACTTTTCTTCGAGATCAGCTTCCCAATAAGGGTTTCTCACCGCAGATACTTCTCTCGTCTTTAACCAATGTAAATAATCTTTATGATTCTTGAAGGTCATCCCCCCGTGGACCATAAGTATTTGGAGTTTGTTTTTCATATCTGAACTTTACCATACCCTCCTCGGGAGCAGGAGACGCCTATGTCCTTCGTGCTAGCACGACTTGGCTTGAGGAGTGGATTCGAACCACCCTGGTCGCCCTGTCATCTCGGTTATACGGGTCTATCCGGTACTAAATTGTCACTGCGGAGAGAGAGGGATTCGAACCCTCGGTGCCATTTCCGGCACACAGTCTTTCCAGGACTGCCGATTAAACCACTCTCGCATCTCTCCGGTCATTTTTTCTCACGTACTGCGAGATGGGATTGGAATTTGGCAATATTCTTCGGATTGTGAGAGCCGATCAGTTCCATGTACCTCTCAATACTCCAAAGATCGTACATATACAGCCTCCCTTCCTGTTCTTTTTTAGCATTCAAACCAACTCTTTGCAATACGTTATGGACATCACCAAGTAGGGACTCTGAGTAGCTGGTAAAACACCAGCCAATGTAGATGCCGCTTCGCTTTCTATGAAAGTAGAACCCCCCATCAGTATCAAAAAGTCCCCTCACGCAAGCAGTGGCATACTGTTTGTTGCGGAGAACCCATTTAGGGATCCTAATCTTATTTTTCATCTTATTTCCACGTTTTAGCCCAAGGTCTTCTAGACTATTAACAAAGTAAACTCCTGAAATAGCCAATCTGATCGAGTGATCGTTTATTCGTTCATAAATAGAAGGTTTTACTCTGAATACACGCTGAATAAGACCAGCGAGGAAATAGGAATACTCACGATCCACCAACGCGCTCAGATAAATTGTCGCCTGATGTGAGGTCAACCCTCCATCACCAAGGAAAACACCGATAAGCTCTGCTAACTCAGTGGATGGCGCAGGGACGATGAATTCTTTTGCAACATTGCATCCTAATGCCTTGTATCTTAATGGATCTTGCCTCCTCCGCTCCTGGGAAACTCTCCCACCCTTCTTTCTCCCTTCGAGTGTGCCTGGAGGTCCGTACATTTCAAGGTACTTTTTTCCACCAAGACTTGCTCCTTTTGCTACATACCAGTATGGAGTGAGAGTTTCCCCTTTTGGCAGAGTGACCCTAAAGTCTCGCGCCAACTTCTCAAAAGTCTTATGGGGACCAAAATATTTTTCCCGGTGCCAGTCGCGAAACGTTCTAGGAGTAACGGTGCAATACACGGCAAGTTGATCAACGGAGAGTTCGCTCTTTCTAAGTACTGCTTCAAGAAAGGATTTTTGTTTTCCTTGGGGCAAATGAATCCGAGCTTCCACCCCGTAATTATATCAAATTTTGGGATAAACCGCTTGGCCATCCCTCCTTTACTTGATTAGTGTACCTACGAAAGTTTGACCTTTCAGTAAACGTTTAAAGTTAGATAGCCTTCTGCCGTCTATCACTATCGCTTTTAATCCATGTTTCTGGGAGAAGGCTGCTGCTATGGGATCAACGGGTGCGCTAGCTCCAGGTATCCATTTCTCTGGGACCAACTTCCTGTATATCCCCCAACTCAACTCATCAAATGTTCTGGCCTTGGGATACTTAGCTGGGTCTTTCTCATAAACGTGGTCGGGTGTTCCGGCGATAATAAACTCCTTTACTCCCAAATCTTTGGCAATAGCCGATGTCACGAAATCTGTTGACCACCCTGGCTGCCAACCACTACCTATGGTAACCGGTTTACGCAAAGGTCGAATTCTATTTCTATTGTCTATGATCACAGGCTCAACCATATCTCCGAAGATAGCGTGTAAAAGTTGTGCGTTTGAGCGCGTAGCGTGAATACCGATCCAATCTTTATCTTTATCGCTCAACTTGGAGATCTCTTTAGCAGCCTCCTGATACATACGAGCAAGCTTTCCTCCCCCCACAACCATACTTCATACCTTCATTCCCCTGAGCGCCTTGATCCTTTCTTCCGTTGAAGGATGAGTCATGAAAAGCTTGTGAAGCCACATACCTTTTTTCTCTTTATACGGATCCTCCAGCCAAAGATGCGCCGTTGTATTATTGGCTGTCCTTAGGGGCGTTGGATCCGATGCAATTTTTTGCAGGGCGCTGGCTAACCCATCTGGATATCTTGTAAGGAGAGCCCCCGATGAATCCGCCAGAAACTCTCTTTTTCTTGATATCGCAAGCTGGATCAAACTAACGGATATCGGGGCAAGAATCGCTAGGGCAAATCCTATCAACACAATAGCTCCCCCAGCTCTATCACTATCCCTCCTTCCTCCTCCAAAACGCATGGAGCGCAAGAACATGTCAGAAAGCAAAGAAATGAAGCCGGCCAGGACTACCGCTACCGTTGAAACCAGCATATCTCTGTTTCCAATATGCGACATCTCGTGAGCTAACACTCCCTCCAACTCGCTTCTATCAAGTTTCTCCAAAAGCCCCTCTGTTACCGCAACCACGGAATGTTCGGGGTTGCGACCTGTAGTAAAGGCGTTAGGTGCCTTCTCAGGTACGATGTATATCCTCGGAGTGGGTAGCCCGGCGGTAATGGCAAGATTCTCCACTATTCTGTAGAGCTCCGGAGCGTTTTGCATTGTCACCGGTTTAGCTTGGTGCATTGCCAGAACAATTTTATCCGAGTGCCAGTAGCTGATAACACTAGTAATAGTGCTAAAGGCAACCGCGAAAATTAAGATGCTACTATTGCCGTAGATCTGGGAGAATACCCAGCCTATGCCGATAACCACGATCAAAAAACTGCCAAAGAGAATCCAGGTTTTACGGATGTTCCTATATTTATTGGTATAGAGAGAAACCAACTCTAGAACTTAACTTTGACCGGCTCTTTCTCCTGCGCTGTCTCTGTTTTGAAGAAATCCATTTGTTTGAATCCAAACATATTAGCTATGAGGTTGGTGGGGAATGATTCTACCTTGGTATTTAGATCATTGACAGTTGTGTTGTAGAACCTTCTGGAAGCCTGGATCTTATTTTCCGTATCCGAAAGTTCTCTTTGCAGTTCCAAGAAGTTGGCATTCGCCTTGAGGTCGGGGTAGTTTTCGGCAACGGCAAACAAAGTCTTCAACGTGCCAGAGAGCATATTCTCTGATTGTTCCCTCTCGAGAGGATTTCCCTTCTCTCCAGCCACGCTGGTTCTAGCTTTGGTCACATCATCCAAAACCTTCTGCTCATGCTTGGCGTATCCCTTAACGGTCTCTACTAAATTGGGAATTAGATCAAAACGTCTTTTCAACTGAACGTCCATGTCAGAAAGAGCTTCCTTGCCGCGGTTGCGTAGCCTTATCAGACCGTTATACGTAAGTGCCAGCCAGACGACTATCAAACCCAAAACTATTAATAGGTAATTCATATGCGAGAGTCAGTATACCAAGAAAAACGCCTCCGCAATAGGAGGCGCTTTCCCTTACATCCCCATACCAGGGGGCATACTATCTCTCTTTTCTTCCGGGATTTCCGTCAAGGCCACCCCTAAAGTCATATAGGTCGCGGCCACGGAGATAGCGTTCAAAAATGCGGTTTTAGTAACCTTGAGTGGATCGGTAATGCCCGCCTCCTTCAAATTCACCACTTTGTTCGTCAAACCATTGAATCCAAGCCATTTATCCGTAGATCCTTTCTTTACGCGCTCAAACTCCTTAAGGGTTTTCTCATCCCCACCGGAGTTGGCAATAATGGCCCTTACTGGAGCATTTAGAGCCCTTTTGATAATCTGCTTTACGGCATTGGTTATAGCCCTATCCTCTCCAGAGATAAATTCAACATCTATGTTGTACAAGGCCATCCCCCCTCCAGGGACCACCCCCTCTTCCATGGCGGCTTTAGTGGCGTGGACGGCGTCATCCACTCTGTCTTTGAGCTCTTTCTGGGCGGACTCGGTTGGAGCACCCACCTTGATCACCGCTACTCCCCCGGAGAGCTTCCCTAGGCGCTCCTCTAGTTTTTCCTGGTCAAAACCGGAGTCCGTAGCTTCAATCTGTTTCTTGAGCTGACTAATGCGCGCGTCAATATCCGCTCGCTTCCCTTTCCCGCCGACAATCGTTGTGTCGTCTTTATCGGATACCACCTTCTCCGCGCTTCCCAGATCGTCCATCCCTATATTCTCAACCTTCTTCCCTAAATCGCTTGAGATATATGTAGCGCCGGTCACAACCGCGATATCTTGGAGCAGTTCTTTCTTGCGATCCCCAAAACCGGGAGCCTTGACCGCAAGTACGTTGAAAACGCCCCTGATCTTGTTAACGATCAAAGTGGCTAAAGCCTCCCCCTCTATGTCATCGGCGATGATAACCAGCTCTTTCTTCCCGGTTTTGATTATCTTCTCCAGCAAAGGCAGAAGGTCACTAATAGCGGATATCTTTTGATCCGTTACTAAAATATATGGATCCTCCATCACGGATTGCATTTTCTCGGCGTCGGTAATCATGTATTGGGAAATATATCCCCTATCAAATTGCGTCCCTTCAACTATCTCATATGAGCTTCCGATACTGTTGGAGTCATCAACGGTAACGACGCCGTCCTTTCCAACTTTATCCATCACCTCGGCAATTAACTTACCGACTTCCTTATCCTTAGCTGATAGCGAGGCCACCTCTTCTATCTTCTTTATGTCATCGATAGGTTCTCCCTGCTCCGCAAGCCTTTTGATCACATCATCGCTCACCTCTCTCAACTTCTCGGCTAACTGGATCACGTTAAAACCCTTCTCTTGGATAAGTTTTTCTCCCTCGTCGATCATCGCTTGAGCAAGCACTACGGAAGTGCTGGTACCATCCCCTACCGCATCGCTCGTCTTATCCGCACTTTGTTTTATCAACTCTGCCCCTAAATTCTCATATCTGTCTTTGAGCTGGATCTCTCTCGCAACCGATACCCCGTCAAAGGTTACCTGGGGAGCCCCGTATGATTTTTCAATAACGGCTGCCCTACCGCGAGGACCCAAAGTCATCCTCACCGCTTCCGCGAGCTTATCTATCCCCTTTTTAACTGCCTGACGAGCCTTCTCGTCAAATAAAATGTCTTTTGCCATTTTTACTTTATTACCGCCAATATGTCCTCCTCATCCGCGACTATATATTTCTTTCCTTCTATCTCGATCTCATCTGGACCATACTTCTTGAACAAAACCACGTCTCCCTCCTTCACAGGAACAGGAATCCTCTTCCCTTCATCGGTTACCTTTCCTGGTCCAACCGCCAAAACCTTACCCTTTATGGGCTTTTCTTTCTCGGCAGTTTCCGGGATAACGATTCCGGACTCCGTGGTCTTTTCTTCTTCTACGGGCTCAATAACAACTCTTGAACCCAAAGGTTTTAACTCCATAGCGATAGCTTTATAACCCTATCTACCGCCGGGTGTCAAGTACCCCTATTTCTCAAACTTACTCCTGTCTGGGTGGAACTCCAGCTCGTCGTCGCTCCAGAAAACTCTGCCCTTGTATCCCAAAGCCTTGTCCAACCCTTCCTCTATCCGAGACACCTGCATGTGTTTCAGAGACCCCTCGAGGGCGTCACCCATTCTTCCACCAAAGACCCATTCCAAAAATCTCCCAATAAAAGACTTGTTCCCTTCAATATATCTCCCGTCTTTTTTATATACACGCCTAGGATTCATCCAGTCATTAGCGGCAAAAAATTGTTTTATCTTCTCCTCGTCTCCCATTACGAGAACTAATGATTGATACAATTCCATCCACGTGCCTGTATATGGAGGCTTTAGTTTATATCCCTTCTCTGTTACGAAATGATTCAAACAGATCTTATCAGCAACATTTCCCTTGTGATCTGCGCCCCTGCGACGATACCCAAAAATCTCAAAAGTAACTACAGCAAAGAACCGCGCCGTGAAAATCCTCCCCCGGCGCACCCCGACCATCACGTCAAAATCGGAGCCTTCGTGAACTTTTCCCGTAGCCAGAGAGCCTGCGGCCAAAACAAATTCCACAAAGGGTACGAACCTGAAAGGACGCACCCTTTTCAAGAATTTCTCCCACTTACGGGCATAGAGATCACTCTTCATCTACCTGGGGTTGGTCTATAAGTTCTACTCCTGAGTTGGTGGTATCCCCCGTCAGTTTCATTACATCCTTGTCTATCTTCCCCAACTCTTTAGATGACTTGTTGAAAGCGTTAACCACGGTTCCAAGATGCGCTCCCACTTTGCTGTGGTACTCCTGGTACGCCCCGATATGTTTTCCGAGCATAGATACATTCTTCAAAATTTCCTGCGTGTTTTCCTGCATTTGATAATCTTTCTCAGCTCTGAGGAGAGACTGCAAAACGGCGTAGAAGGTGGTTGGAGAGACAATGTAGACCTTTTTGTCACTAATAGCGTAATCAACCAGGTCCCGAGTAGCCGATTTTATCGCTCCCACTTCATTGTTCAGGAGATCGTAAAAGATACCCTCCGCGGGGATGAACATAAAAGCGTATTCCGTTGTTCCCTCTTCCGGGCGGATATACTTAGCCGTTTCATCAATGCGGTTTTTTAAATCCTGTTTGAACACTTTCTCCAACTTTTCCCGTTCGTTGGGATCCAGCTCCTCAACAATGCGGTTATAGTTTTCAAGCGAGAACTTGGAATCAACCGGTATTATTTTGTCTCTAATAAAAAGAGCCGCATCCACGATATCTCCATTCTGGAACTTGTACTGCATTTTGTAGCTTTTAGGAGTCATGCCTTTCTCCAATACCATCTCCAAGGCATACTCGCCCAAAATTCCTCTTTGTTTGGGATTGCGTAAGATATTTTGGAAATCATCTATCTGCTTCCCCACATCCACAACCAGTTTTTGACTCTCTTCCATTTTAGTAAGCCCCCTTACCGCATCCTTCACAATTCTCATGCTTTCTTCATGTTGCTTTTGCACGGTACGGTTGATCTCATTCATTTGATTTTGCAAAAGCAAAGCCGATCGATCATCCCCTTTGGAGTATCTTTCCCTCGCCAACAAAAGGAGGATTAAAACCGTTATCCCTACCAATATGAGTACATCCACAAATGTCATTGGCCTCATTATAACAACCGCGTATCTAAATGGGTATAATGGGAGTACATGGAAAACATAGTCATCTTGGGAGCAGGATTTGGAGGATTGAGAGCCGCCATGAAGTTGGGAAGGAAAACCAAGTGGCTCACCAAGCGCGGCTACCAAGTGATCCTCATCGACAAAAACCCATACCACACATACACCCCCACCCTTTATGAGGTGGCCACCACTTCAAAGGAAACAGCCAACTACCTAGACCTCAAAAGAGTAACCACATACCCCATAGCCGAACTTTTGAAGGGGTACAATATTCAGTTCCGTCAGGACACGGTCAAAAACATTGACGTTCGCAAAGGACAGATCGAGCTCGAGCGCGAAGGTACCCTACCGTACTCCCAACTCATCTTTGCCCTTGGAGCCAAGATCAACTATTTCGGCATTAAAGGCATGGAGGAGAGGTGTTTCACCCTAAAGACCCTCACCGACGCCCTCGCCATCAGGGATGCCATTTTGGATAGGATAGATACGACAAAATACGACCGGGACCTCAATGTCGTTATCTGCGGAGCGGGCTCTACGGGTGTAGAGTTGACCGCGGAACTCCAAGAATGGTTCGCGGAACTCAAGAAAGAGAGAGGAAAATGTAATATCAAAACCACCCTCATAGACGCTTCCCCCAAAATTCTCGCAAGGCTCGATGGGAAGGTAATCCGCAAAGCCGAGAAAAGACTGAAGAAGTTAGGTGTGAATATTCTCACCAATTCTCTCGTTGAAAAAGTTGCCGGAGACAAGATAACCCTCAAGGGGGATATTCGTATCCGATACGACATCTTGATCTGGACAGGAGGCGTAGAGGCCAACCCCCTTACTCAAACCCTACCCTTCAGGAAAACCAATAGTGGTGTAGAGGTCGACAAGACCTTGAAAGCCAAGTTGCTCAATAAGCGTACCAAGCTAAAGGGTGAGGTGTACGTTATCGGAGACTCGGCGATCTTCAAAGATAACCGCACCCGAGGATCCGTACCTCAGCTCGCTAGACCTGCGATATCAGAGGGGTCAATCGCCGCATCCAACATCATCAAAAGCATCGCCGGAAAAACTAAGAAGGACTTTAAGCCCATGGATTATCCGTACATAGTTCCGGTTGGGGGCAAGTACGCCATAGTGAAACTAGGACCCTTGGTAATATCGGGAATCCTAGGCTGGATCCTCAAGGGACTGATAGAGCTGAACTACCTTACCTCCATTATGCCCCCCAAGCGGGCTCTCAAGATCTGGTACGCAGGCCTTATAATGTTCATGAAAAACGACCGCTTGGGTTAGGAGGCGTCATCCCAAACCAGGTTAACCCCAGTATTTTTGCAACCTCGGTAGCTTTTTCAAAAATGTCTGACTAAACCATTCTTCCAGGCCGAAGAACCGGCCCGCGCGGACAATCGCAAAATAAACCATTACCAGGGCGTAAATTATATGCTCGTCCACTATATAGCTATGTTCTCCAGCGTAGGGGAAATCCAATACCGGCAAGTAGTAAAAAACCATTAAAACTGCCCCCAGACTTGAACTCAATCTCACGCCAATCCCCAAGATCAACGACACCCCGATCAGCGTCACCCCCCATTTATTTACAAAATTGACCCAATCAATCTGCCCCGCAGAAGCAAAAAATGTATACAAGCCAGGTAAAGTTTTGGCACTCCTCGCATACCCTTCAGCGCTCCAAGCTGGATCCATAATCTTCGTAATGCCCGCGTAGAACATTAACCACCCCATGGCGATACGAGCAAACGCCAACCATTTTTTCTCTATATCACTCATTCTTCTTTGACTCGTCAATTATAACCTTTCCTCTTGAGATTGTCATAACCCACAAAGACACAAAAAGTATGGTTGAAGTAAGGGCGGATATCATACAAAAGGGGCAGTAAGCATTCAATACAAATGCCTGAATATATATTAGATACAAGGACGTAAGAAAACCTATAGCGGTAACTCCGAAGAGAAGCTGCAAAAGCACATTTTTTCTTCTCTTTAAGTAAGCTATCCCCAGAACCAATACCGTCAAGTAGTACAGGGCTCCTAAAAGCGACAGCGGAATACCGAATATTTCCGAATACATACTCCCCAAAACAACATCGCAATCAACTCCAGGTATGATCCCGCACGCCACCTCTCCACCCTCAAAATGTTTGAAGGTTAGATAACTTGCGTCAATCAACCCCAAAAGAGCCAATGCTGGCACCGCTTTGTCTGGCCATCCTTTCCATTGAGGAAATTTAACCATCGCTTTCCCTATTATATTGCCTTTCGGCACTAAACCAAACGTTCTACTGTCTGTGCTTTGAGTGGAGTTATCTCCTTCCAAGAAAATCCCTTCTTTGGATACCTTCGTAACACGTTTCAAAATCAACCTCCTATCTCTAGGGTCAAGAGCCACAACCGCATCCCCACTCCGCAACCCGAACTTAACCGCACTCTTACTCACCCAAAGAACTGATCCGTCTTTGTATGCGGGCTCCATACTCTTCCCTACCACTTTGTAGAACATTAAAGTTCCGGAATCACAACTTGAGCCTCAACTTTATACGGCGTTGCTACTCGCCTAGTCTTCACCCCCTTCTTTCTCCAGAAAACCTCCGCAAATTGATTGACCGCCTCTACTAACTCTTCTCCTTGTTTGACGACTTTCCCCTGTTTAGCCTTCGAAGCCAACTCCATGATCCTGTGAACCAGGGCGTTAAGCTCACCGCTTAAATCTTCCTCCTTGAAAAAATCTCCCCAGATAATGCTGACTTCCCTTTTGCACCTTTCCGCATGCTCTTCCTTAACAGCCGTATACCTGGATACATCATGAGTATTCTCACTCTCGCCCAGCAACTCCAACATCCGCAAAACGGTCAGGGCTGCCACCTGGGCGGAGTGCGGATCGTATATCCCGCAGGGGATATCACAATGCGCGTATACCTTCTTTAGACTAAGAAACTTCATTAATCTTCGTCGCTGCTCCCGCTTCTATCCTCACTGTCATTATTATCGTCATCTCCACTGCCATCATCGTTATCCTTATCCTCTACATCTTCATCTTCGTTCTCATCTTCATCTAAGTCCTCTTCATCGTCAGCATCTTCTATCTCGTCTTTGTTTTCGTCGCCGGCATCTTCTACCTCATCTTCGTCATCTCCCATGCGCAATCTGTTCTCAAAACGAAAACGCATTTCTTCGCCATTGATTTTCTCTTTTATCTCAAGCCGTCCTCTCGTAACTCCATCTCTGAACTCTTCTAACTTCTCTTTGAGTTCGGTCCTTAACTCCGTATCACCCATTTGAACGCGCTCTCGCAACTCTTGGACCACCCCCACTCCTTCTCTCACCGAATCTACTGCGTCCCCAACGCTCTGACCAGCTTGCTCAAGGCGTGAACGCAATTCCTCAAATTGCTCATAGCGAGTTCTCAAACGAGCCATCAAATCTTGATGCTCCGCCGCCCTCTCGGCCAATTTATTCAACAGTTCTTGCACATTGGGATTTTCGGAGCTCTCCCCTACCTTCTCCAAACGTGTTTTCAACCTTGCCACCGCCTCTTCGTAGTTGCGAGCGGCACGGTCTATCCCGTCTTCATTTTCACCATCGACTTCACTTACCTTTTCAAGCTCTTGGGCTTTTTCGTCCGTAATACGCAGCTCAAACTCTGCCCTCTTTACCGGGTTAACAATAAAGATGCGCCTAAAACCCCTTCCCCACTCTTTGATAAAATAAAAGGGGTTGGTGGGCAAAATTCCTGTATCATTCCCCTCCTCAACCACTTCGACCGTATCCGTTGCTGTACCTGCGTCATCTTGAGCCACGGCTGGCAACACAGGTACCGCGACCATGAGGGACAATGCCACTATGGCCACTATTTTGCCGTACATAGTTTTATTCATTAGGGTTAATTATACCATATAGACAACTCTCAACTCCGTGCGCTATACTTTTCTCGTTCGAGTTAAAGATGGCAAACACAAGGCCGCTTCGCTCGAAAAAGGTTCGATAAATACTTTGAGCAAAGTGGCAGACGAAAGACGCGGAGACAGCTTTGAGAGGAAGATGGTTCAAGGCAACTGGACTTGTGGGAAGTGCGGTGCCGAGATCAAGGAGCTTCCTTTTGAGCCAGACCCTAGCCGACTGGACCAGCTTCTTTGTCGGGATTGTCACCGCCAGAGACGCCAGGACTTCAGACGCTAGGCATCCGTCAATACAAAGGCACCCCTGAATCGGGTGCTTTTGTTATCTTAAAAATGAAGATGTTATAATCCCCTTGTGAATATCTCAAAAGAATCTCTCGATTTTCACAGAAACCTTCGCGGGAAACTGAAAGTTGTTTCCAAGGTAAATCTCAAGAACAAAAAGAATCTATCTCTGGCGTACACCCCAGGTGTGGCGGAGCCAGTCAAGGCGATCGCAAAGGACATCAACGCCGTTTATAAGTACACCATCAAGGGAAACTCTGTCGCCGTGATAACGGACGGTAGCGCAGTCCTCGGTCTTGGCAATGTGGGTCCCGAGGCAGCGCTTCCCGTAATGGAGGGAAAGGCAGTGATATTTAAAGAATTCGCCGGGATAGACGCTTTCCCCATCTGTCTTGCAACCCAAGATGCAAAAGAGATAATACGCACCGTAAAGATACTCTCCCCCACCTTTGGAGCCATTAACCTAGAAGACATCTCCGCCCCTAGATGTTTTGAAATTGAAGAGGCTCTCCAGGATATAGGGATCCCCGTTTTCCACGATGATCAACACGGTACGGCCATAGTGGTCTTGGCTGCTCTGCAAAACGCCCTCAAGGTTGCCGGGAAGGATATGTCTAAGGTAAGGGTGGTAATTAACGGTGCGGGCGCCGCCGGCACGGCCATAGCTAAGCTCTTAAGATTCCCCAACGAAGTGATTATCTGTGACTCAAAGGGGATCATCAATAAAAAACGTACTGATCTTAATAAATACAAGAAGGGACTCGCTAAAATAACTAACTCCAGAGGCGTCAAAGGATCTCTTTCCGACGCATTAGTGGGAGCGGATGTCTTTATAGGTGTCTCTAAACCTAACATTCTCACCACAGAAATGATTAAAACAATGAACGTAAAACCTATCATCTTTGCCATGGCTAACCCCATACCCGAAGTCATGCCCGATAAGGCCAAAAGAGTCGGTGCATTCATCGTAGCCACCGGCAGAAGCGATTTTCCCAATCAAGTTAACAACGCCCTGGTATTCCCCGGGATATTCCGTGGCGCTCTGGACGCAAGAGCTTCCCGCATCACACCAACAATGAAAGTGTCTGTGGCCAAAGCACTTGCTGGGTTAGTTAAAAACCCCACCCGTCAAAAAATTCTTCCTCCTCTGAAAGATCCAAGGATCGTACCCACAATAGCCAGGGCCATCAGAGAGGTTATTAAATAACCCTATAGAAGCTCACGCTACTGCGTCTTAGAAAACGGCTGGAAGATATCCGTGTCAATTGTTCTCTCAAAGCAGGCGCGCCCGGTATCGTGATCCCAAGATTCGTTTGTGCCAAACGGTCCCGGATATGGATATGAAGACACTACCCCATCACGCCCTTCGTAATAATCTAGGGGCATGGGCTCAATCCCTCCTTTAGAGTATTCAAGCCAACCCTTGGGCATAGGCAAGGCAAAGGTGGCGCAAAGCTCAAATGTAAGATCGCCCTTCACGGAATATTCGTATTGCTTCCCGCTTTCGAACTCAGGATCAGGCGGAATCGAATAACCCACCAGAGGATCCTTGAGATCGTCTAAGCTCTTTGGAAGCACTTCTTTCTGCTGCCAGTACGTAACTATTTGCCCCTGGATGGATTGCAAATCTTGAATACGCCTCTCGTCAAAGCGCAGCAATCTCTGTTTTGCCGGAGAGCCGATGGTCATAAATCCGGCTACTATGGCGGCTACCACGATAAGGCTTGCTGTAACTAAAGAGGCAATCTGAACAAATCTCTTACCCTTCTCGCCCCTAAGTTCCGAGAGGTAATAAAGCCCTACTAATAAGGCAACCACAAGGGTGGTCACAACTTTTAATATGAAACGCGTAGTTATCTCCCCCTCTACGAAATAACGCACTAAGGTTATGAGATCTATGGTGATAGCAATGCTTGCAAGAAAAACGATAAGGTAGAGCATCCACTTCTTGATGGTAAGATCTATGCGCCCCAGCTGCCCAGCCACCAATTTTGTCCAAAAGTAGGAAACTATTAGAAATATCGGAAAAATGACGATGAGTGTCGCCAGAGCGCCCCTTATCGCCGTAAATTCATACGTATTGTACCCATACGAATAAGTCGCGTTTAAAATGTCCGGAAACTTTTTGTCTAATAGCCCAAAAATTAAGTTCAGGAGCGAGGTAACGGTCGTAATGAGCCAAACAAGGATAAACAAGGAAACAAAGAAAAACTTCGGGCTTAGCTTCTGTTGGCTTTGTGCGTTATCCAATTCCATATTCTAAACTTCCGCTAATTATATACTTTTAGAGATTCCGGAGCCAGTAATGCGCATAGGTTATCTATCAGCCCTTAATCTGCAATATAATTGAGGTATGGACGGCACAGAGAGAATCAATGTGAAACGAGGAGCTTTGGTTAGAGTAGTTCAAAAACAAGACCAACAATCTGAGAGAACAACTGAAGGAATCGTCAAAGATATCCTTACAAACTCCCCAAATCATCCCCGCGGGATTAAAGTTCGCCTTGAGAGCGGTATTATTGGGCGAGTGAAAGAGGTTTTGTAAATCTGGTTCCCCCTACTGGACGATGCTATAACCTGTTAGGGGGTCTTACTAACTATTGCACTTCTATGTAGCTGCCTGTATGATTTCAGTATCTTCCAGTCCTGGCATGGACTGAAAGGGTATCACATCTAAGGACCACCCTCCGCGAGGAGGGTGGTTTCGTTCACCCTCCTAATGATTTATCTCTCCCTTTAACCTCTTTTTCCTGTACTCTATCTCCTTCCCCCAGATGTCCGTCTCAATATCAAGCACATCCGTATAGCCGTTGCTACCAGTCCTTAGTTCCTCAGAGACATTATTCCTTGATGAAAATATATATACCTGCTTCCCCCTCCCCATTAAATAGCTTGCCAACGCTAGGAAATCAGAGTCACCGGTAAATAAGATCGCAGTATCGTACTTTTTCATATTATGTAGAGCGTCTATCGTTATTTCCACATCCATGTTGCCCTTTTCCTCTATGGTCTCGCCCTCCTCCGTTACCGTCCTTATCCGTTTTAGTTTTTTCTTCACAACATTGATTCCTAACCCCTTCTTCAGAAACGTATAGAATCTATGTCTTCCCTCTAGGCTGTACTCGCGAGTTCTGTCTGCTGGGTAGGCAGTGTAATAAGAAATCTCCACTGAGGTGGTTTTGAATTTATCCTTTACATATTTTTTAAGTTTCTCGTAGTCAAAAAAATAACCTTTAACTTTCTGGGCTGCCCATAAATTGGAGGCATCTATAAAAACATGGATTTTCACTCCCAAATCTTATCACTCCTGATGAGTTGCTTACCAGCTTTCCCTACTGGATACGTTCAGAACTCTGGATTGGGTTGAAGTTAAGAATCAAAAGAGGTGATGAACCGCCAAATATACTTATGGTATACTGCCGGTGATGGAGCCTTTAGCGAGCCGTATTAGACCGAAAAGCTTAAAGGAATTTGTGGGCCAAAAACATCTTGTCGGCAGTGGTAAACCGCTCGCCGTTGCGATAAGAGAAAAACATCTTTTTTCATTCATTCTGTGGGGTCCTCCTGGGTCTGGGAAAACAACGCTCGCGCGTATATACGCAAAGGCCCTAGACGCCGAGCTCTATGAACTGTCCGCCGTCTCCGCGGGAAAAGACGATATTCGTAAAATTGTCGACGAGAAGCGCAGCCAAGCGACACTTCGCCCTAAGGCTCTATTTCTCGACGAGATCCATAGATTCAATAAAGTTCAACAGGATTACCTCCTCCCGTTTGTCGAGCGCGGCGATCTAACGCTTATCGGAGCAACTACGGAGAATCCAAGCTTTGAGGTAATTGCGCCTTTACTCTCTCGTTGCAGAGTTTTTGTCTTATATGAACTATCAGACGATGAAATGAAAAAAATCGTTGATCAAACCGGCTTTAAAATTGACGATACACCGCGTGATTGGCTTGTCGCTATGGCAAACGGTGACGCGCGGCAGGCTATTACGATGATAGAAAATACGAGTAAACTCTACGGAAAAATTACGTTGGAAACTCTTAAAAACACGCTTCAGTCGAAAACGCTCCGTTACGATAAAAAGGGAGAGGAACACTACAATACGATCAGCGCTTTCATAAAAAGCATGCGCGCGAGCCAGCCCGACGCAGCGCTTTACTATATGGCGAGAATGATTGACGCTGGCGAGGATCCAAAGTTTATAGCACGAAGGATGGTTGTATTTGCAAGCGAGGATATAGGAATGGCTCAGCCGACAGCGCTCGTGGTCGCGAATGAAGTATTTCGGGCTGTTGAGATAATAGGGTTGCCGGAGTGCGGGATAAACCTCGCGCATGGCGTTGCATACCTTGCGACCGCGAAAAAGAATAGAAATGCCTACAACGCATATATGAGCGCAATGAAGGATGTAAAGGAGTTTGGGAACTTGCCAGTTCCACTAAAAATAAGAAACGCCCCAACAAAACTCATGAAAGATCTGGGCTACGGCGAGGGTTATGAAAAATACACAAAAGACGACTTACTACCAGAGAAGCTTAAGGGGAAAAAGTATCTGCACTAGATATCGGCTCCCCTATTGGATAGGCTTAGAATTCTAGATCTATGTATGCCAAAAAACTCAATAAAAACTTAAAAAATGTTATAAAAAAAATTATCTGTGTCTTCTTTTCTTTGCTTTGGCTTCAAGCATAAGCCGTTTTATTTCTAGTCTTTTCTTGGTTTTATGTGAATGTGATTTCTTATAATTTACAATTCCTTTATCTCTTTTTGCCATAATCAGAATCTTACCACATTCTTACTGCTTATTTACATGCTCCCCCTAATAGACGACGCTAGAACCTGTTCTAGGGCCTTGATGCTAGAAACGTGAACCTCTAGTGGATGATGTTAGAACCTGTTTTGGTAAGCCTTGGCTTGAGTCCACCAGCATAGCTACCTAGGGCTATTAGTAGTGGATAAGTTAATGGGAAAAACAATTCGTTGATTACTGAATTGAACGACCAGAGCCCACCAGTCAAGACTGGGATAAAAGCGAATATAAAAACTGCTATTGCTGCTCCATTTGCAAGTTTTTTCTGGTCAATCTTAGTTAAAGAAAAGCCGAGAGCAAGTGGAATTACACCAACCCATGGATATCTAACATATACGAATATGAAGAGGAATAGGACTACGAAAACGAGCAGGAGAAGGAAAGCCTCTCCCGAAGATGGTGTCTTATTATGAGAAGGCTCAATATTACTTGGGGGTTCAATCGCCTTCTGGGGTATCTTTGTGAAAAGATGTGTTACTAAAAATGCACCAGTGGAAAAAACGAACATATATACTACCGTTAAAGTTATGAATAATCCTGATACGTCATCGATACCTACGCCTAATCCAACGGCAGTAATATCACCTACTATCATTCCTATAACAAGAAAAGCAGACCATACCCAAGCCAGCATTAGTTTTCCCATCGACTTACTTGTAATGATGCAGACAAGAATGGCCAGTACGAATAATACAATTCCAGATAAAGAACCAAGCCATGAGGGGACATTACTAAGTGCCTCCAATAAAAATGTGTATGCGAACCCCGTCACAAAGGACAGGAATATCGTCAATATAGATTTTCTCAAAAGATTACTACTACTCATTGATTCTCATTATACAACTTACTCGGTTTGCTTCGTAATCTGGACTAGTAATGTTGCCTGAAGACTGCTCCCCCTAGTAGACGACGTTAGGACCTATTTTAGGGCTTTGATGCTTGAAACGTAGACGGATAGTGGACGACGTTAGAACCTGTTTAGCTTGAACAACCTAGCAAGAAATGCCCCTACGAAAGAAACAACGGGCCCTCCTAGGGCTAAGAGGGGGATAAAAACTATTAAAACTAGTCCCGCTGAGCCTAAATCAATTAACTGGATAAAAGAATAAAAAGCTCCGAGAAAAAGAAATATGGGGAAAACGATAGCTAATTGATACGCTTTATGCTTTTCCTTGACTAAAACTCCTATGGCTAAACCTACTAATAGGTAAATTATGGAAGCTGCAGGAATTCCATAATTAGTCAGGACAAAACTTACAACTATGCCTGCTAGCAAACCAATGATTATTATTAATAATGCTCTATATATCTTCATACCCAAATTATATATCAAACTGTATTGCAGCTCCCCCTAGTAGACGACGTTAGAACCTGTTTAACTACTGTATTTATCGAAAAAATTCCTATAAGTATTCAGTGAGTGTTGAAATCCTGTGTGGAGCGGTTCAGGGAAATCACTTAATTTAAACCACCCAATCTCATCTATCTTATGCGGTTCGTTGTTTTTAACATCCTTGGGGTCAACCAGGATGAAGGAAGAAATAGCAATCCAGTGGGTCTTCTTCCCATTTTGTTCTCTTAATATCGGATGAGCTGGGAGCTGTTCCTGTATCTCACCGCTACAACCGTATTCTTCCATAACTTCTTTCAAGACATTCTCCTCTACAGTCATACCAAATTCGAGCTGGCCAGAACCAGCATCCCACCTCCCCTGCTCATCACGGCACTGCTTACTTCTTTTATGCAAAAGAAAGTTTCCCTTTCCATCGTGACAATAAAAAGGAGTTGTTATCCCTACATAATCGATACCTGGTTTCATACCCATAACTATATCAGAAACCTATTAACGAGCTCCCCCTGATAGACGACGTTAGAACCTATTTCGTTGGATTAAACCTAGAAATGCTACCCCCTAGTGGACGACGTTAGAACCTGTTTGGTAAACTTTGGCCATGACCAAAATTATTCTGCATGGTGGATTTACTCGTGATGATAACGAATCAAATAGGTCTTACTATCGTGAAATCACCAAAGACCTGGGAGAAGGCTCTACTGTTCTTGTTGTCCTCTTCGCTCGTGAAGTAGATGAGTATCCAGACTTGATGAAAGATGAAATAAACAAACTCACTCAGAGTACTAATAAACACCTAAATATAGTCCAGGCCTCGGAGGATGAATTTATGAAACAAGTAAAAGGGTCTGACGCTGTAGTCATAAGAGGTGGTGATACTGCCAAACTAATGGAAGTCTTTAAGCGACATCCTGAATTTATGGAAGCGGTTAAAGACAAAGTTGTCGCTGGCTCTTCTGCTGGAGCATATTTATTTTCTCGATACTATCACTCTGGCACTCGCAATAAAGTGTTTGAGGGACTAGGCATCCTTCCTATACGCATAGCATGCCATTATGGCAGTAAAGAACTTGAGGGAAGAGGAAATCCCCTTGAACAGCTAGAGGAGTATCCCCACGATTTAGAGTTAGTTGTGCTTAAAGATTACAAATGGAGAGTGTTCAAAATTTAACTTAGCACTACATCTCTCAACTCTGGAAATTCTTCAGTTCCCATATGTCTTAATATGTAATGCCCCCTACCTTCTAACTCTATTACTTTGCCACCCAATGCATTGTGGAATAATTTTACGCTTTTCTTGCCATCTGCCGCCTCATTGTCTGCGGTAAAGATTATTACTTCGCTCACTTGTGATTTCACTGATTCATCTATGGGGTATTCATAGAAAGCTCTTTTTAGAGCATCGTTTTGTGGTGCTATTTTCCAGGGGGCCACAAGTATTAACCTTTTAACTTTCTGGCCAGAATCTCCTAGCCAACGAACTAGAAATGCACAGCCGCAACTGTGCCCTATAAGAGTGTCTTCCTCTGATACTTTATATTTCTCAAACTCTTTTTTGTATGCTTCGTAGTTTGGTTCCCAAGGAGCTGGCATAAGTGGAATCTCCACATTTATACCTTTTGACATCAATTCCTTCTTTAACCAAGGCATCCAATGTTTGTCATAGGTCCTTGTCTGTGCATCCATGCCCTTTTCAGCACTGGAGGGGCACCCGTGAATTATATATACCGTTCCCATAGTGAAATCTTACCACACCATACAAGCTGATTGTTGGCTCCGCACCATGTACGAAGTTCGAACCTATTTCAGGGCTTTGATGCTTGAAGCGTGAATCTCTAGTGGACGATGTTCGAACTTATTTACGCTTGTGATTGCCTAACTTCAATAACAAGAAGACTGATGCAAAGAAAACTCCATTCAACAGTAGTATTTTCTTAAAGGCCAAATCGTAAGTATCCCTTATATCGGTGCGTGATAACTCTGGGTACTTATACCAACCCTCAGTGTCCGAAGTAACCATATTCTCCCACCAAGATGCCTTGTACCAGATATATGCAGAAAGCCCTAGGACAAGGAGTAGACTAACTAGAATAAGTATCCTCTTCATAATCTAATGCTATCACAACATATAAATTTGACTATCCTGGTGGACGATGTTAGAACCTGTTTAGCAGTATAATTATTGGCAAAGAATGAACTTGCTAAAAGAAAATTGGTTTAAGGCGACATTGATAATTCTTTCCGTAGTTGTAGTGCTTGTTCTTTTGCTTACCTTAGCATCGAATGCCCATACGACTATAACAACCAAGGATGGGCAAGATTCTTTGAGGGAAATTCTGCCTCTGTATTTCTATTCATACCCCTACGAAGAGGAGAATGGCCCGTATTCAATTGAGTGTCCACAGACAAAAGATATTGACTGGCAGCTAGCCATCTACGCACTAAGTGCCCATATACAATTTGAGGCGCCAGAAGAAGATTATGGTCCCGCGGAAATCCAACGCAACTTTGACGAAAATTGCGAGCGCAACATGCATATTTATGAGACACTCCTTCCTAGATTAAGGGCAGAAAATGGTGAGACCTAATTTGATCTTGAAAGTGAAGCTTATCAAGAAGTATTGGCTAAAAATACTCCTTCGGACCCTCTTTGTCATTTGGGCGTTTTATTTTCTGATGATGCTGACAAATACGGGTGCATACATGAGTAACTTTGAAGTGTTACTTATCGCCGCTGTGGTAGGTGCAGCCGCCTATAGTATGGGCAAAAGTAATGTATCAACGCCACTTGAGATGGAAATAGATATTAGAGATGAACGAATGCAAGAATTAATAGAAGAGGTTAAGGCTCTTGAGGAAGAGGCGGAGGAAAAGGGGGAGGCAATGAAAAAGGAGATCGAGAGTCTTGAGGAAGAAATCCGAGAACTTAAAGGGTGAGTAGGTATCGTGAAGGACGTTCGGACTGAGATTATGAGGAATACTGGGGTTTGGGTGCCTACCCTAAGTCCTCGTGGGGAAACCTAAGTGTAATAGTTAGACTTCCTTGGTTGCCAGCCTTCCAAGTGTGTCTGATATTTGGTTCAAAGAAAACAAAATCTCCCTGGCACTTCATTCTATAATCCTTATCCTTATCGTCTGGGAATAATACTTCGTGACTGCCCTCAATCAGGATTGTTATCGTGCTATTCTTTGGATCAGCTTTTGCTTCGCTCTTACATTCCCCTGGGTGAGCATAATACCACTTCATTTGCATACCCTCGTATCGCCAGGGGTATGGGAGTGTGTGGCTATCAAGATCTCCGAAGAACCAACCGTTTTTACCGTTCTCTTTCTTATGAATGCTCCCCGACTGGATTTTCTCGTTTCCCATATTGGACTAATTACTTCTTATATGTTCTAACATCGTGCCTGTTACAGCCGGGACAGTTGAACGCAACAAAGTAGTGGGTTTTAACATACTTCTTTTTAACGTAGGCTGGACCTTCTTCTCTTTTAATTTTTACCCCTATTCCACAAATCGGGCACTTAGACGGCTTGCGGTAAGCAAAATTGCTTCGCATTTTCTCTACATCCTCATCTGTCCACGTATTGGCTGGATAGTCATCCATCTCCTAAACAATACCAAAAGTTCTACCTTCCCGTTAGGGGTATCAAAATTAACTACTGTTTATGGGGGTAAAATCGGTGGGTGCGTAAAATTACTTGTCCCACCGAAATCCCCTACCAAAGTGTCCCCACTTGGCAGTTTCATAGAAAAGGGGTCTTCCAATATTCAAGGTCTTAATAATTCCTTTAGGAGTGAGATCATAACCAGAAACAGTCTCAAGTACGCCATCTATTTTGGCTACTGCCATTACTGGCTCAGTGACTCCGATTACATAACCCAGTTTAACCAAGACCTCACTAGCTTCTTTCTGCTTGAGGAGATCTACGGCTATCTTACGTGCCATATAGGCTCCGCTTCTATCTACTTTTGTTAGGTCTTTACCAGAAAAACTACCTCCACCAACTGGCACTTCTGGACCATAGTTGTCTATCACGATTTTCCTTCCTGAAAGACCTGAGTCTGCGTCAAAACCACCTGTGATCCACTCACCAGCTGGATTGATAAAATAGTTGTTAGCGGAAATTAATTGCCTAACCATCCCATCAAGATCTTCGGTTCTGGTGTGTTGGAAGCTTGCAACGACTGCCAAAACACTATCGCCACTTATAGTTACCTGGACTTTGCCGTCGTGGGGATAATGCTCATAGATGTCTCTACATAATTGCCGAGCTATCTCGTATCCCCTTGGCATATGGGTGTCTGTGTCGGAACAAGCGTAGCCGATCATAATGCCTTGATCGCCTGCACCACCACTATCTACTCCCCTGGCTATCTCCCTGCTTTGCTTGCTGGTGAAAATCTCCACTTCGTAAGCATAGCCTGCTATTTCACGCACAATTTCCTCAATAGACTGGGCGGAAAGATTAGAATCCCATTTGGTTGATATCTCACCTGTTATCTTAATTTTTCCGTGCCCTCCCATTACTTCTATTGCCACACGAGCATCTGGATCGCTGGACAGGTAATCATCTAAGATGGCGTCTGCTATTTGATCACAAATCTTATCCGGATGCATAGGAGACACAAACTCATAAGTCATTGCCTTTTTGTCCCTGTTCTCTTTGTACATTTTTATCCAAGCTTGGTTGAACATTTTTATTATTTATTTAGTTTAGACAAAGCAAAAAACGACCTTTTTATCTGATTGGTTGTAGCACCTATCTTGGGTCGTCATCTCCAAGGGTTGCTGGGCAGGTTATTGGGCCAATCCCCTATCTGCCACTCCTGATAAATCCAATATTCAGTTGTATAGTTATTATACTAATTTATGACTTATCGGTAAATTTTCTTAACCACGAACAAGTGCTCGAGCACCCTATCATTAACTGGTTTGTATTGTCTTTTTTTATGATCCCTTTCAGTTCTAAACCTTCTGTAGCCCGTAGTATATTCTTTGACATGCCCCGTTTTATTAAGGATTCTCAGTATTTCTTCTCTAGGTATTATCCCCTCGTTGTTGTAACTTAGTATTATATATTTGGCATTTATGTTATTAATTAAATCTTCAAAGACCTGGGTGGCATTTGTTTTTTGTGAATAGGCAGACTTTTTCGAAGAATAATCTCTTTGGCCAGTCTTACCAGATAAAATTTGCTTATCCCATACAGCCAACGTCTCTAATATGTGGAAGTTTGGTGCGTATTGACGTTGGTTATATGGTGGGTCAAGGTAGACTATATCTCCTTTTATCTCTCGTACTAATTCGTTCGCATCTTTTTGGTAAACCTCATTAATCAATCCGTTATCAGATATTTTTGGGGGCAGCAATTTTATATCCTTCAATGCCATCGATCGCCAGATTTTTAGATATGCCCCATAAGTGCCTGAAATGTTTGCTACGAAATCTGCTGCATCAATTAAGCTATATACAAGCACCTGGTACTCATCGTTTGTAAGAAGCCTTTTATCCTTCCAGTTTTCGATGTGATCCCTTATGGCATCGACTTTCATGGCGTTTGCGTCAGAAAAGTATTGCCTTTCAGCCGAACCGCTTGGTGCAAAGTTATCAAATACGTAACCCTTTATCGGGTCAATCTTATTTAGAGAGTCAAGAACACTCATCACACCATTATCCGAGATTTTCGAAAATGAAGGTATTTTATTTAACTTTATAAGCACATACTGAGCCACATACGAATAGGTCATAAAGTCATTTGATATAACTTTATACCCTTTTCCTTTGAAGTATCTTCCCACCGATCCTGTACCACTAAATAAGTCGACAAATGTCCCATTTTTGGGAAGACCCGAATCTAACACAGCATCATATATAAATTCTAGAAGGCGTGTTTTATTGCCTATATATTTCATATAAATTCTTTCATCAGTTGATTTTTTAGATCTGCATCGAAACTTTCAGAAAAAACTAGTCTAAATTTTGTTCTATTGAATTTGTCTGTATATACAATAATAACTACATAGCTTTCACTATTTGCAATATCGTTGAAGTGACCCATTTTGATGCCACCCTGAACAGTGGAGGCCTCGCTGTCGACGTAGTAGTCTGGATCTTTTGTGGGTGTAGTCCCTAGATTGTATAAAAATGCATCGAATTTTACGTTATTCTTGCGATACGTTTTATCAATAATCTCACTAACATCTTTTATGGCTTGCTTAATTTTACGGTCGCTCAAAATTGATTGATATTTATCCTTGCCCTCTGCAAGCATAAATTTGTTTTTCTGTTGCATTACTAAATCGAGCTTTGTAGAAACACGATTTATTTTTTGCTGAATTCCGTTTATTGATATCTGCTGCCAAGAAGAGTGATGCGTATGTATGAAGCATAACTCCCAGCTAGATTTAATAGTGGACTGGTTTAAGTAGGTTGAAACCACCGCAACCTCTTCTGTCGATGTATGTGGCAAAACAGTCTTAATATCTACTGGCGAATACGAGGTCGCTATCAAAGTAGGCAACTTAAACTTCGATACAACTTGACCATTGCTCAAAATAAGCAAATCGAAATAGGTGGCTATGGCTTTATTTATCTTATTATTACCATCCTTACCCTCTACACTAGAAAACGTCTTGTCTGGGGGTATAGCTACAATGTGATTGCCGAAAACATTTCGTTTTTTATTTCCATACAAGTCATATGCCAATAATTCACAAAATGCGACTATCTCACCGCTCTCTGGGTCTGGCGAAAGAGTTAATTTGGCATTGCTGTATTTCCAAACACGAGTAGGAAATACGACGGTTTCTTCAAGTGTTAATACTTCATCAAATACATTTTTGTAATTGGGGTACTTGGAGTCTAGATATTCTTTAAGCTTAGCTGTGTTGATAATGCCAGCCTTACCATTAGGCAAAAAACTTCTCGCAGGACCTATGCTGCTGAAGTAATCTAACAGTGGCTGCATTAGGCTTTTGTTAATCGACTTTAATGAAGGATTCCAGATAACTAACTTTGCATAGTCTATATCCGCCATCAAATAGTTAGCTTCGAAATTATTATTTTTTGAGTATATCCAGTCTATCAAATCATCAATAAATACATTGCTATTATTTAATAGACCATTAATAGTTTCTGCTGTTATTGTAGGTAAATCTTTTATAATTCGTGCAGATGGCTCCACAATTCCACCGCTAGCACTTTTATGTTTACCTTCTTTCAAATAAGCAATCATGTGTGCAAAAAACTGTTTTTCAAGCTCAATTTTCTTGTGTAGATGTTTTGAGTCAGTATCCGTTAGAAGAACTGACTTAATGTAGTTTGAGAATAAAACTTGGCTATCTATGGGCTCTCTTTGCCTAGTTTTTGATCCATCAAAGTTATTTTCAAAATAAGCCACCAATGAAGGGGTTTTATATCTTGCTGAGTATAGTAATTGGTTAAAAACCTGGAGCGAATTTGGCTCACGAATTGTGTTTTGTGATTCATCTTTGCCGCTATAAAAAGTTTGGTATATAAATGGAACACCTATTCTAGCCGCAGCTACCTTTCGACCTTCACGTTGCCACTGCGAGTTACCGACGGAAGCAGTTTCGGTGTTTTCGCCAGCCAAAATAGCCTTTTTACTATTGATGGAATAAAAAATATAGTCGGGTAGATCAATGAACGATTTGATTGCATTAACATCGTCTGGCAGCTCCCATCTATCAAACGATCCACAAATCTTAATCCCATAATGGTTGTTGTCATTATCAATGAAAATGTAAATTGGTTGGTCTATGGGTTCATATACAATACCCTTGAAATCTAGTAGCTCACTACTTTTTGTCAGATAATTCAATATAGCTATGCCCTCTAGAATATTATCTGAATACAGTAGAAACTCCTTTTTATTACTAAGACTATCGTACTCAGAAATGGTTATAATTTTACCCTTAATCTGCGGATTGACGAGTAGGGACTGCATCTCTAAAGTTCTTTCCTAAATATTAAGATGTGTTGATGTATCATTGAGGGAATGTAGGCAAAAGGATACCCGTATATATGCAGCATCTTTGAGTCGTCGTGCCAAATAATATCTGACTTTAGCGTAAAATCATTTATTGCAGATATAGTTTTTGCAAGCTCCGCAGACAAGAAGTGAAATTCTTTCCCACGATACATATCACCTATAAATACTGCCATATACCCATTATTTTTTAGTGTAGGTGCAGCATTTTCGAAGATTGACTTCATTTCTTTTAACCAGTCTTCTTTGGTCTGTAAGCTCTTATCATTAAACTTTGATAATTTTGATACACGGCTAGCAGCGGAAGAACGAGTCTTTGCCACTTGATCCATAATCCAATATGGTACATCTGTTAATACAAAATCTACGCTTCCCGCCTCAATTTCTTTCATCTTTTCATTACAATCACCAATAATCACAGGGAACTCTTTTATGTTTTCAAGTCTACACACCTCAGAATATATATCTGTCCATTTTTTGTTAAGCTCAATGCCCATAGCATTGCGACCCGCTATTGCCGCACCCAACAAGGTCCCGCCAACTCCAGCAAGGGGGTCTAGAACCATTTGATCTTTTTTTGTGAAAATCTTTATTAAATCCCCACACAATTCTGGGGGTTTTTGACCACCATGCTGGGATCTTAATTTATGCTGCAAATTTGATGGATATATTTTATTTATTACTGTCTTGGTTGAGTATTGCCACTCTGCTCCGTTCAGGTCGTTAAGTTTGTTTCTTGGATCGTATTTTGGGTTTTTCTTACGCTCTCTTATTTCATCTCTGGACTTCTTCCTAGTAAGTTCTTCCTTATCATCACCAAATTCAAGACTCAATTTCAACGGATTATCCTTAGTCATTTAACTTTATAATCTTCTATTTACAAAGATAGTATTCTTGTGATTATTAGCAAGAATAAGGCAATCGCTAGTAAACAAATAGATGCGTTACTATAAAACTGTGAACACCTAGAATACTTTTCGTACTTTTCCTTCCCCAACTTTTCCTTCTCCCGGTGAGGATTTGCGAGCTTTTTGAATTCTTCCGAAAGCATCATCTTTCCCGTCTGTTGATTGATAAAACTACCTCCCCCCATAGACGCCCTCTCTATCTGGTTAGCAATCTCAGCAGCGTAGACTGACTGATGATTTATGCCAAAAAGCATGGCGTTGTATATCTGGCGTAAGACGCCACTTATAACAGAAAGCGCTACTAACGACCAAAAGGCTCCTATTAGATACACGTATAGCCGTTCCTTGGGTAGCCAATCTAGATTTACTAATGTCCAACCAAGTATGGCGATGTCAGCTCCTAGTATAAAATAGTCTAGCTTGAGGTTAGTTTTATAGTGATAATCTAGCGGCTCAGGCTGGTTGTCCATGCTCATATTCTACTTTCCTTTCGTATATATCACAAAATACAGCCTTGGGGTTGAGAAAATCAGCTCACGGGGATAAGTTATAGCAAGATGAAAACAGGGAATAATGACTTACATAGAGTGGCTGCGGGTGATCCCAGGAGGATACTCAAGGTGTATTGCAGAGCACTCTCAGATCCAGATGTAAAAACGCCGGCGTTTATGAGTAGGCTTGATAACTTCGTTAATTTTGTCAGAAGTAACCTCGTAACGCGAGAACTAATCCTTGATATCGATGAAGGCACAGAGGATAGCGATAGTTGGGGGAGCCCAGAGCGAGATCTATTACATAGCTGGTTGGCAATATCGGGCGGAAACGTTTGGGGCCATTATAGATCTTTAGAACTGACGTATGGCAAGGAGGGTGCGGAACGATTTGTTTCGACACTGAAGGAATCTGCAAAGATAGTTTGTGATCACTTGATCAAGGAACTTAACAAGCCCAACAACGCACAGGCCGATATCGGACATGAGGAATTAATAAGAAGCTTGGCACTTATTGTCGAGCAAGGCGTAAGTAAGCAAGATAGATATCAAATCGTGATTAATGATGACTACAATAATGCCCTTTGGGTCAATGGTGAATGTTGGCGATGTCTATACCAAGTTGCTGACGGGATGTTCCCTGATGCAAGTGACAATAAGGGTTTTAAGGATTATTTGAACTTTAGTAAGCAGTGTGCCCTATACTCTAAACGACCGTATCTACCAACACGGATTCTGAGGGTTAAGGATGCTTACTTGGTCCCCGCTATAGACCTTAAAATCATTACCCAAAAGACATTCGTAACACGTAGAAATAAACAATCTTGATAAAACAAGAACTTGGAAACGCTTGGAAAGTGGATAACTCAACGGACCCCGCTAAAATGGCGGGCTTTTTGATTCTTATTGGTACGTTTTCGGCATTTTCCAAGCCTATTTATCGTGTCAGGCTAAATATTATGAAAGTCGAGGATAGGCAGATAGTAGAGTTCCAGCGCATTTACGAGGAGCACTTTGGTGAGAAGATTTCTAGTAAAGAGGCCCTAGAAAAAGGTTTCGCCGTGATCAGGCTGGTCAAGGCGATATACGAACTAGAATATGAAAATGCAGAACATAAACGTAGGCAAATATGAGAAGCTACTCAGGCGAAGAGGATTGGAGCCCGCCGACTTACCCATCCGCGAACCACACAAGAAAACGAGGCTCTATCTTGATAACGAATATTTCAAAAAAGGATACGCCTCGAAATTCTCTAAGTGCGCCACAATGGTCTACGCCGCGCTGGCTATGCACGCCAATCACCGCTACCAAACGTGCTTTCCATCAATCGAAACTCTTATGAAATTTACTGGTATAAGAAATAGGAACTCCATAAATAACGCTATCAAAATACTTGAAGCTTTTAACATCGTGCTAGTCGAACACTCCAAGGGACGAATTTCTAATTCCTATACCCTCTTGAGGCCCGATGTCTGGAAGCCAATAAACAGTATCGATATTGATACGGTTATAAAGAGCAGGAAAACAGTATCAAAATCCAATGGCCAACAGTATCAAAAAGATTCTTCCAACAGTATCACCGGTGATACACGAAGTCATATAACGAAATCATATAAAAGAAATCAAGGTTTTTAGTAATACCTATGGACTACGTAAACGAAGAACAAGTAAAAGCTAGTGGGAACTCGATTCTTCGTGATAACAGAGGACGGCTGTTGCCCGGCGCTAGAAACAATCCAACCGGGAGGCCTCCAGACACAACCGAGCAGAAATTCATCAAAAAGGCTCTAAAGAGGTGGCTGAAAGAATACGAGCAAGAACTAGCCCAGTCCCTCCCTGAAATCGGCCCAGTGCTGGTAAAACAGGCCAAAAGGGGCGATATAAGAGCCATCGCGGAAATTCATAAGGTTCTTGGGGCGCATAACAAGCGGGATAATGATGTTCTTGCGCTCAAAATTGACTTCGATGAGGATAGGAAAAGATATGAGTAAGGTACTATTTAGAGCAAGCGGGTTAGGGCAATCAGACCGTCCCCTTAAGTTTTATGACTATGGCCGATGAAAAAACAAAATATTTCTTATATTCTAGAAAATCCTCTGAGCAGGAAGATAGACAGGTACTTTCTATCGACTCACAAACGAAAGAATTAGGAGAAATTGTCAAAAGGGAGAAACTCCAAATTGTTGATATTCTTCCCGAGTCCCACTCTGCTAAGAGCCCTGGTCGCCCAGTCTTTGATGAAATGATTCGGAGAATCGAGGACGGTGAAGCAAATGGGATTCTTGCATGGAGCCCAAATAGGCTTTCTAGAAACTCTGTCGATACAGGAAGGATAATATATCTTTTTGATAAAGGGATACTTCTGGAGGTAAGGACGCCAAGTCAGGTATTCTGCAACACACCAAACGATAAGTTCCTTCTAAGTCTATTCTGCAGCCAAGCAAAGCTTGAAAACGATAATAAGGGCGAGGATGTAAAGAGGGGCTTAAGAAGGAAGGCGGAAATAGGGTATCGACCTGGCATTGTACCCCCTGGTTATCTCAAT